>OCVV011358441.1_pt1 | contig 16782 bp, 20 predicted proteins | sample 1539721 | NCBI WGS metagenome assembly OCVV01 (sample SAMN02144230, study PRJEB22623) | gut metagenome | biome: sheep rumen | host: Ovis aries | place: New Zealand | reverse complement strand
TTATCTACACCATTAAGCGGATTATCGTATATACAACGCATAAAAGCCAGATACTTTTTTAAGTCCAAAAGTTCATAATTATTACAATAAATTCCTTGCGTTTTACTGGTATAAGGAGTTGATTTTTTCCGTCCGGCACCTTCCCTTTTTCCGCCCCATGTACCCTTTTCATTACTCATCGATTGAACCTCCACCGTCACAAATCAAGCCCCACACTTACATCGCCATTTTCGTTAAATTCCAAACCCGTGGCGGGGTTCAAAACCACCACATCATATCCCAAAATTTCACTGATAACAAACAGTTCCGTAACCTTCACATTCTCCTTCAATACCTTGGAAGAGAAACCTGTCTGTCCGATACTTTTTCCCGTTTTCTCCACGAATAAACGCCGCACCGCATCCTGGGATAAACTCTTTTCATCAAAAAGCCGTTTCAACGTTTCCATCAGCGGAACCCCCATCGCTTTTTGCTGCGTATCCCGATTAACCAGCCAGAACTCAAAACCAAGAATATCGCAGATAACCTGCATTTCCGTGGCCTTGATGGTCTCCTTGCTGAACTTATAAAAAAAGTTTACCGCTAAAAATCAGCCCCGTTTTTCTTATTATATTCCTCGCAAATGTCTGCTAGCGAATAACCTTTTTTCGCCATCATCAGCTTAATGGTTTCCTTCACATTAAACATCTATCCCACATCCTTCATCATGCGCCTTCTTATTAACTTCATTATACCAGGAAGCTTCTTGAAATACAATAAGAAAATCAAGTTGAATTTCACTAAGGTTTTCAAGATGATAAAAAAACACATAAAAACAGCAAAAAGCCCCCAAACGCACGACAACGCCGTTTAAAGGCTTTCTATAATCTACGCAACAGTTTATACCTAAAACTTCCCAGACAACTATTCTAGCCAATCCTGCGAGGTCAATTTAACAGTGACCTCGGAAAATCAACTTCATCCAACAAAAGCGGCTGCCGAATCCTGTTCAGCATCACTTTATTCTTTCCTCGCTCCAATTCCTTTTCCATAACCTGACCTGCTTTCCTCACACCGGCCATATTATTTTCCGTTGCAGCTCCTCGGTCAGTCCAATTCTTCGGCTTTTTGAACAACTCACTACCGGACACAAAATGAGAATACATCAACGCATCATAACTATGATGCCCCTCATGGTCATAACGAACCAAACCTATCTGACAATCGATATTTCCCTCAGCTGATGCAGGATAAATCCTTTTCTCCCAATAATACAGCCGCACCAACTGACCGGCAGCATCCTGCTGAATCAGCACCGAATCCGCATCAAAATAATCCACGCTCAAATCACTGCGCCGCACTTGCCATCGGCATGCACATGAAAAACATTAAGAAAATCAAATATGATTGACCCGTCTCCCTGCCAATGGTAAAATCATGGCAAAGACATCGGATAACGGAAAGGGCGTGATGACAATGTCCGACCTCTTCTACAAGCAGGAACCTGGCAATACAATATGGTGGAAATCCACGCCGGGAATAATCGGCGAACACCTTTTCAGCTTTGACAAAAAGCGCATCTTTAATCTGTTTAGGGACTATCCCCATGAGCTTACCCCCGAACAAAAGGCGATATTCGACAAAGAAAATCCCGACTGGAAAGAATTTTTCTCCGACAGACAATAAACAACAAAAAAGAGCTGTGACATCGCAGCTCCTTATTTTTATATTCTTCAATCTTGCTCTCCTACAGGCTCCAACCTAAATACACAGGTCATGCCTTCCACCATAATCAGCCAAACCTTGCCCTAGCGTTCTACCACTTCAGAAGCTATCATTGCGAGGACTATAGGACGTTGACAGGTCAAAGTTAAGAGAGAGCAAACACAAACAAGGACTTATTTTATTTCTAATCAAGTGTATCGAACCAAGAAACTAACTAATTGATAGGAACAAAATCTAAGAAATTCTTGTTGACTTGTTGGTGTTTTTATGATGGAGACCACAGGAAACGGAGGAGCGGAGGCACAGTGCAACCTTGGTTTCTGCAAATACAGTAAACTACTGTCGCACTCTAACAAAAACGATGGATTCCACGAGGTTTCCGGTATCGCTTTCACAGTTCAATCAGTCACCGCCACTACAACGGTACGAAGTTTTCATAGTGGTCTTATACCCCACACTACCGCACCTCTCAGCACGTTACTTCGGCTCGGCATATTTCATCCGTACAAATGACAGGACAGGTTCGTGCGCACACACGTATTTAGTACCTAATCCTGCTATTAAGCCCCCGCAGGCTTCTTAACGCTCCGCAGACAACAAAAAAAGGCGTACAATACGCCCTTACCTTGCAAATATACCGGTATCAGACCTTCCACGGCCCCGGAATACCGTCTGCCTACGCTTATTATGGGAGTTAGCCTGTTCTTCACCCACTTAGGTCACAGAAGAGCATTGAACAAATCCCTTCTGACCCCGCCGATATTCTGTGCATCCGCTGGCGATACGGTGGACTCTCTGTGAGTTGCCAGGATTATACTGCCCGCATGCAGTGACATAGTAACATTACCTACATTCTCCCGCAGTAAGGACACGGGCACCCTGTGGCAGCTTCTTCCCGCCACTGAGGAACGCAGAAAGCACCGCAAAAGCACTTGACAAAGTCCCATTAAATCCTTAAAATAGGCTTATAATTAAAAATTCAAATGGTTGTGTTTTCACAGCTATCCGGCTTGGAGTGTTGGCGCACTTCAAGCCTTTTTTCTTATGTTCATTTTCGATTGTCTCATTTTATGTTCAGCTATCCCCAATCGTCTGTGGATAATTTCACGCTCATATATTACCACACTTATCCACAAGCGTCAAGAAGATTTCCCAGATTTACATCTCCGTTTTTCTTGCCGACACGCTAAAACAGTGCTATAATGAGCTTATAACACATGTACACCATTACACATGTATACAGGTGTAGAAACATTACAATGATATAATGGTTTACATCTACAATGGCGTAATGGTATAATGGTGTTAAAAAAGGAGGAACCCGCATGGTTACTGTAGTTATCAGCAATAAAAAAGGCGGCGTTGGTAAGACCACTACCGCATATAATCTCGCAGCTGGTTTGCGAAAAAGAGGAAAGTCCGTCCTCGCAATCGACCTTGACCCCCAATGTTCCCTCACAAAAATTTCTGGAGTAAATAAAAATGGCCCGACCTCTTTTGGAGTTATTGCCAAAGAAGTAAATATCAATGATGCTATTCTGAAACTCGAATTTTTCGACCTCATTCCTGGCAGTCCATCCCTCGGCAGTGCCGACCAGAACCTTCCCGAATCCGTGAACCGCCTCATGCGCATCCGTGAAGCCCTCGCCGATTTGGAAACCGAATACGACTTCTGCATCATGGATAACGCCCCGGCCCTCGGTGTCGTAACCGTCAATGCCTACATGGCAGCCGACTACGTAATTATCCCTGCCGAAGCCAACGAACTCTCCACGGACGGTATCGCCAACGTATTTGAATCAGTACTCGATGTGCGCAAATACGTGAACCCCAACATCAAAATCGCCGGCATCCTGCTGACCCGATACAAACCCAACACCGTCCTCAACCGCGAATATTCCAGCATCTTCAATGACCTGGCCGAAGGCATGAAGACCAAGGTATTCAAGGCAGCCATCCGTGAGAACGTAAACCTCTCCGAACTGCCCTCTATCCATGTGCCTATCTTCGACTACAAGCCCAGCTCCACTGGTGCAGAAGACTACAACGCCTTCATTGATGAATTTCTTAAAGGAGTAAAGTAAAATGCCTATCGATAGAAGCGAACAATTCCACAAACGCAAATCCGATGCCATGCGCCTTATCAGCGGTGCCATTGAAAAAGCCAAGGAAGCCCCGGAACCGGAAATCGTAGAAGCCCTTGCCGAGGAACAAGCAAAACCCATCATCAAGGCTCCCAGCAAGAAGCCCAAACGCTCCACCCGTGGCCACAACGTAGTCGATGAAAAAGAACGCCGCAACAAGCGCGTTACCCTCTACATGACCGAGGATGAATACGACATGTTCCGCGAACAGGCCTTCCGCCGCCGCAAGACCATGAACGAACTCATCATCACCGCAGCCAAGAAAAACATCGGCAGACCCCCCGCCGCCCCGAAAAAATACACGGAAACAGCAGAACAGGATAACCAATAATAAGCAAGTCCAAGATTACCGGTTTTGTCTAAAATCGGTAATCTTTTTCATTACAGAAAGGAAGCAATAGACATGGTAACATTAGTAGTAGGAAACGGTTTTGATTTAGCGCATGAGTTGCCAACACAATACAAAAACTTTTTAGACTTTCTAAATTTACTAAAAGCAGCAGCCGAAGATATCAAATTTGAAAAAATTGATGAAAAAACATTTATATCTAAATTAAATGCAGAAGCAGATGGGAAAATAAATAAAAAACTTGTAAGTATAATAATATCCAAAGTAAATGAAAAAGGTATTAAACAAGTAGAATGGATAAAAAATATAGATGAAAACTATTGGTTTTCTTATTTAAGCACTGTCCTTATTAATAATAATGAAAAAGGCGAAAACTGGATTGATTTTGAAAACGAAATTGCAGATGTCATAAAGAAAATTGAGGAAAAACGCATTTCGGCAACTGGCAGTGAATCAAAAATGTACGAAGACAATGATGAATATCCTAAATCAATCCAGAAATTTCTTTCTTATAAAAATAATTTTGATAATGATTTTTATAAGAAATTCATAAAAAAACTTTATAAAGACTTAGAAGAGCTTATCTGTTGGTTAAACAAATATATACTATTGGTAGAAAAGATAAACTTAGATAATATTACCGCACCTGATATACGAGAAATAGCTGATAAAATTGATACCGTTATTAGTTTTAATTACTCTGATACGTTTAGAAAAGGATATATAGATGATAATAGTTATGAAAAAATCAGAATAGATTTTGTACACGGAAAAGCCAATGAAAAAAATGCAAACTTAGTCCTCGGTGCTGAAGAAACATTAACTGATAAAGATAGAATTAACAATGATTTGTTATGTGTACGATTTAAAAAATACTTTCAGCGAATTATAAAAAAAACAGGTTTGGAATACCAAAAATTCTACGAAGCAGAATATAAAAAGATAGAAACAGATTATCTTGATAGATGCAAAGATAAATTTAAAAATGATTATAATAAAAAATATATCGATTATGAGAAAATAAAACAAGGGTTTGTCAACAATAATGTTGCATATTTTTTCGGTCACTCCTTATCACCTAATGACGGAGATATTATTAGCTACATAATAGAAAATAACAATAAGGTTTATTTTTACTATTATAAAGATGATAATTTCGAAGAGCAGGTAGAAAATCTTATAAAGATATTGGGCAAACAAAAGGTAATAGAATACTCAAAGTCACGTTTTGAGTTTATAAAACAAAAGAAATCTAAAGGAACTAAGCAAGAATAACAAATGTTACAGACGTAGTAATCACAATAAAAAAGCCCCGTAGATAAAACTCATTTTATCTACGGGGCTTTTTATGCAATAAGAGACCAACTTTTATGGTCTTATTTTTCCTGGTGCCCCGTGAAAGGGGTACCAGTTTTTTTTGATACTACAAATTTTCTTTGGGAGGAATCCTCCCCATAAACTTCATACTGGTCGAACCATCCTGCGGATTAATACTATGGCTCACCGTCCTTTCAATCACAAACACCTTGCGCAGCGCAGAATCAATATACCGCCAGTCAATATCCGCCGTATCCCCCGTGATACTGATTTCAATACGTGCAGGTTCCCGCAGCTTGGACGGCTTTGAGCTGAGCCCATTGTAAAAAGGCTCCCAATCCGCAGGAACCAGGCAATACCTGTCTGTGTCCACAGAATTTTTCTGCAGCTCCCGCAGCGGAGGATGCACGATGCTCATCTCCTCTGGAATATAGAACATCGTCTTCTGTCTTCCCAGCTGAATTTTGATGGCCCCTGCCTTGAACATATCCCGATAGCACAGCTCAGCGCTCTTCACATGCGCATCCGGCTCATCATTTCCCTGCATATACTCTTTCGGAAATATCAACGGCAAATCCCAGAAGTCAAACTCATTTACCCGCACAACCGGCAGGTCACCTGTCCTCCATTTAGAGAAGAAACCTGCAACCAATCTGAAAATCAGCTTGATATTCTCCCAAGCCTCCCTGACCAGGAATGCTAATACCACGTTTTACTACAAAACAACTTTCATTTTCTACTTTTGAAACAAAATTAACTCTCAAAACTTAAAAACAAAACAAAAGTAACTCTCAAAAGTTACTTTTGTTAGCTACTTTTGTTTTGTTTTCTACTTTTGAAAATAAAAGAACCCTTGAAAATCAAGGGTTCTGGGGGTTATGTTATATTATGCGCTTTTGCTCCATGTTTTTTGCATGCCATCTGGCAGATGTCAAACTAGTGAACGAAATAAGATAGTAATGTATGAATAAAAATTATTAAATACGGTAAAAGATAGTAAAATACAATAAAAATCATTAAATACGGAAAAAGATAATAAAATATGGTAAAAAATGAAAAATACAAGTAAAAATAGCAAAATATGATAAAAGATAGTAAAATTCGATAAAAATCGTAAAATACAGTAAAGAATGTAAAAAACAGTAAAAGATAGTAAAAGATAGTAAAAAATGATAAATACAAATAAAAATAGTAAATTTGGATAAAAATCGTTAAATACGATAAAAAACGTAAAATATGGCATAGAATCGTAAAATAGAGAAAAAACAGTAAAATATAATAAAAAATATAAACAAAAATCAGAGCTTAATTAAATTAAGCTCTGATATAGAATGTTTAGCAATAATGCCTTATCGTTTTTTACATGATAATGTATGAATATTAATTATGCTCAAGCTAACCTTTTATGATTTTTTTAGTAATCTTGCTGGATATTTTATAAAAAAATATGTAGCTATTCATCTTTCATTTTTAGTTTTGCCGAAAAATCGTCCAAATATATATCGGAATAATAGGCTTATCTTAAAGGTGGGCACTGTAAGTGACTACCTTTAAGATAAGGAAAAGCTATCTTTTATATATCATTTGATAACGGAATTAAAGAAAAATCCATATTCCATTGAGATTTTCTAAGATTTTCGTCATTTTTTGTTATTCGCATATAAGTGAAATTAGAAATCATATTAGAATATATTTTTGGGTATTAAATCTAATATTTTCTGCTTATTTCGCTCATGTAAATATACTGGATTCAATCGTGCCTTATTATATTTAAATGGCGTATCTTCAGCTTCTCTAATCAACAGCTTTGTGAAAAATTGTTCCCAGCTAAAAAAGTCTTTACTGTCAATATATGCCTCTGGGGTCAATAATGCTTCCTGCACATCATGAGATGCTAATATTCCAGATTTTAGTATAAGCCACTCGAATGATTCCGGTAAAAAGAACGTGATATTCTTACGCTGCAAGGCTAATTGATATAACCGAGCCATTTCAGACCCCAAGGCTGCACCATCAGCTATGACGCAAACAGACTTATCTTTAGGTGTATTTTTTAATACACCATAAATATTCGATTTCCCCTTTGCGCTTATGCAGTCAATGGGATGATTTTCTGTTACTCCATCAAAAAAATCATAGCCCGAATTTGAATCTTCAACTAATAGTTTATCATGCTTTTCCGAATAACGATTTTCGTACGCATAGATTCTATACATCTCCTGATATACTTTCTTGGTGTTTTGATATTTCCCAGAAGAATGTAGCCCATATATCTCATCCACACTATAAGGTAAATTGTAGAGGTTTTCTCTGGTTATCAACACATAGTAATTATCAGAACCTTTTATGGCAGATGCGAATTCCTCAGTGTTGATGAAACGATTCCCTTCATCTATGAAGACAATCATATTGTTGTAAGTTGCCAATACTGCCTTCCAGTTTCGACCCTCTAAAACGCCACAGGGAACATCACATATTACATCGATACCACTATCTGTGCCCAAATCCATATGCTGTCGCAGCATATCGATAAGTGTTGTTTTCCCAGTAGCGCTATCCCCTAATATAATGGTTATATTGCGTTTAATCTCAAATTCATAATGCAAGCGTTTATTTTGTACAACTACTCGATGTTTCCCTCTCATACGAAATCACCTGCAATATCAACAAATTCTTCCATATTATGGACGATATCACCCGTATTTAAGATTTTGGCTTCAAAGTTTTCATCGCCAAAATCCATGATATGGCGGAGGTTTATCGTCAAATCTTTATCTTTAGCTATTTTCAGTATCCACTTAGCACAATTATCACCACAAGCAGAAGCATTGAATACTTTGCCACTTTCGTCAAAAGCCATAAGAATAAGAGTTTTTACTCCTCCGGATAAATCCTTTACGGATATAGGTCCTAATACTGGACTTTGTATCAAATGTGCACCAATAACTTCTGATTTATCAATATCTTTTACCATGTCAATAGTTAACGAATTTGTAATCCAGTCATCTTCATAAGTGTTATCAAAAAAAACAGGTGGATGATACACAGCCGTTTCCATTTCACCCAAGTATATGTTTAACATCAAAATTTCCTTTCTTTCTCATCTTCACCATTATTATTCGAAGGGGTTCTCCTGCCTTTTAGTAGTGGAAAAATTACTTATACATATCATCTAATGTTACTAACCTATACTTATTTTTATCAATTTCCTCATGAAAACCTTTTCGTGAGAAAAAGCCATATTTATAAAATTTTATACCTAATGTTTCTGCTTGCCATTTTTCCTCATTTACAACTTTCATTCCAATAGGGTCTTTTTTATATTTACATTCATATGATATAAACCCGATTTCATCCTCTGTAACTACATCAAATTCTCCATTTTTCCTATTCGCTTTATCATTGTATATATACCGTCCAATAGCTGTGAACGGTGGTTCTATGCGACCTGCACGATTTTCTCTTAACAAATATTCCTTGGCTAATTGTTCAAATTTACGAGGGAGGTATTCAATAGCCAGTTTCTCTTTAATTTTTTTATCCCAAAATATTTCTGGCGACATCGCACTTCTTGCCGTGGTTTCTTTTGATAAATAAGAATAATAAAAATCCAATAGGTTATCTTTTATCACATATCTATGTTGTTTTTTACTGGATGATGCATTGATAGGAGAGTCTTTCTCTATTAGTTCCATTCCTGTTAGTTTATTTATTATTCGACTTATATTGCTACTGCTACCACTAAAATTACTGGATATGTCACTATATTTTCCTACACCACTTGCAATCTTTTCCAAAATCAGATTAGCATTTTCTTCTTTGGAAAGTTCCGCCTTTAGCTGTAAGCGTAGTTCTCCTTCTAAAAGAGAACCTTCAGGTATAAGTAATCGCTGTATGTTTTCTTCTATCGTTAAATCTTCATCAAGTTGTATAAGGTAAAAAGGTATGCCACCAAATATACTATATATTAGCATATTTTCTTCTGGGGTTTTCGCAGGAAAAAACTTCGCCGTATCGTAGTAATCAAATGGCTTCAATTTTATGACTTCTGAAAAACGACCATAGAGAGGTGCATCACTCTCAATTATTTTTTTCATTATATCTATGTAGGAACCGCACAAAATCAACTTCATGCATGACTTATGCTGCCATTCATCAATTGCAATTTGAAATTCAGAATCAATAGCTTCATTGTCTCCACGTAAAAATGGATATTCGTCTATAAAGAGAATGACTTTTTTATTTTGAGCTTTTTTGCAGACATAGTTCAACAACTTATCCAGTTGGGTAAATTGTACTGGTTCATCAAAAGCTTCGGCAGTAACCTGACTTAAACCTGCCATATTTTGCTCATATGGCGATTTGCGGCATACATAATGCACTAAGGTAGCATCATCTATCTGCCTCAGTGCCTCCTTGATAAGCTCTGTCTTCCCTACACGTCTTCTACCATATATTAACAAACTCTCGGAGCGCTCATTTAGTAACTTGCGCTTAATAGTGGACAGCTCTTGTTCTCTACCTACAAATTCCATACTCACACCACCATGCTCACATTTTTGTTACTAACATCTTTGTGAGTAATTTTAACACACTGCTTATTTATAATCAACTCTCCTGGAGTCCTGATTGTCCCTGTATGACATCGCAGACTTCCAACACTGAATCAGTTGATATTAGTTATGCTTTTCTAAAACATCACCGCAGCCAACATTACCTTGCTCTCATTGAATATAATTATATTTAACTTCCTAAAAAAGTTCGAGAAGCATTTGCAAATTATCCCCCGGACACTACAGTGGACTTTTTTCTTCCGGTCTTTCTAGAGAAAGTAATCCAACCATTAACTTTAGAATATTCGGAAATATCAAAATATATTTTTTTTTATGAGGCGAGAAAAAAAGACTATTTTTTTGTCATAATCAATATAGATAGCATTTTCAAGTGTAAATGCTATCTATGATAAGTTAATAAATGAAAATAATTATTGAAAAAAGAAAGGAAATAAAATGTATATAGATGTATCAGTAGGTTACTATAATGATTCAGACTTTCCAGATGCAAACGATATTTACTATTGGGAAGCATATTTAGAAGATGATAATGGTCATTTTATGGATGGTATAATATTGCAACCGGAATATGATGATGGTAATGACGTGATAGATATAGCAGGTTATAATGCGATGGATGATTTGCATCTAACATTTGAAAACGGTGTTTATTACTCAGAGAATACAGGAAATACTTTCGATGCTGCGATGGTGCCATACTTTTATGACATTGACGAAGATGGAGATGCGCATTTAAAAGAAGAAGTTATCGATTTATTGATAACAAAATTAGATAATGCTTTGTATGATTTTTTTCAAGACAATAATGATGATGATAATAGTAATGCATCAAGTTATGATATAAATCTTGCAAGAGCAAAAAAATTACTAAAAAATTGCAAATACATTGTTGCATGCAATGCATACGGATTAGTTTCACACGAAAGCTTCGGATGGGCATTTAGAATCTTTGATGATAAAAAAAGTGCTAATGACTTTGCAGCTGAATTTCGTGGTCAGATAAATATAAATCGTTATGCTAGAGTTTATGAATCAGATGATATTGATGATATTGAAGATTTTTCATACTTTTTGTATAGCTATTATAATTCTTTGAAAATGCTAGTTACAAATCCTTTCGACTATTATTACCGTTATGATGATAAATAAATGTTAGTAATGTTGACTTCTTCCTTTCTCGTGTTATAATTTAGGTATGAGAAGAAATTAAGCAACACAAAAAGAGCAAGCCACAATGACGGCTGCCCAGTGTTGTAGTCATACATGAACTACAGCTTCGGTCAAAAGCTGATAGCTCGTTTCAAAAAGTGTGTTAGTTTTTGGAAAGACCGCCTGGAGGGGCGGTTTTTTCATGCCCAAAGATATATTTCAATTCTTGACCGATTAGCGTTTTTTTGTAGGGACTGGCAATCTGCATGGAATAAAGTGCGTACAAAAAACATACGAAAAGCGTACATTTTCAATATGAACGGTGTACAAAATCAATATGAATTTACGAAAGGTGTACAAAATCAATACCGAAAAGGCGGCGTATGTGCTGTAATAGAGCTAAAGGTGTACAAAATCAATATGAGTTTGATGATAAAACGTAGAAATGCTTTTGCGTTATATTGAAAATGTACATAGTTAGATAGTGTCATATTGATTTTGTACACCGTTAATAAATGATGTCTCATATATTTTTGTACGCATATCAGAAGGGATGGGAATGAATGGGAAGAACAGAAGTGTTGCCACGAGAAAAGGATGGTCTCTGGTTGAACGAAGATAACAAGCTGATAATGATGCATTGGAACATGACGATTTGCATGGAATAAGGGATTAGACGATATTAGGGGTATCAAAAAAGATATTGTTCAGCATATAAATGTGATATAATAGTAGTAATCTAATAGCGACATATCTAATTTGATACCTTTTGCAACGTGGCATATCTAATTTGATGCTTTTTAGGAAGAAACTATATGGATATAAATGCGAAGCTCCCCAGAGCTAAGCTATGACTTATAAAAGATAATAAACTAATAAAGATGCACAGCAACATTGCTACCGGTTATAGTATATTAAATATGTCGAATGATATATGTATAAAAGAATGCAGAAAAGGGGGAACAAAAATGTTTGAAGTTGAAATGATTAAAGATGGGGAGAAAATTAGATTCACAGCGGATATTGATGAACTGTCAGCTAAGATGACTGATTTATTAAAGATTGGTTATCGCGCTGAAGATGATATTATGTCAGGTGCGGGAAGACGGGTTATCCCGTTCAAGTTAAAGCACTTTATTGATTTTGGAACCAAAGAGTTCTATTTCAATCATGACGACCATAAACAGCCGTATGTAAAATTTGTGATTGTGTGAAACCAAAGTCTAGCAGCGTGAAATTACTTATTATCAAAGTGATAACAACTTAAGCGGTGATTTGTCATACAATCTTGTGAGAAAAAGTTTTAGTGATTCTTGAAATTAATGTTGACTTTTTTTTTGTGTGTGCTATAATCAAAGCATAGCAAGTTCAGTTGTCATTTCGACTGCTGATGTCTTTAATCGCAAATGTTCATACATGCGATTAAACTAGTTCAACATCGCAAAGATGGCTTAGAATCTCAATATTATCACAATGGTTGTTTTGACTATTAGTAAATTTAATTGCAAGTTTTTACCTGCGATTAAATCAGTTCAACATCGCAAAGATGGCTTAGAATCTCAATATTATCACAATGGTCGTTTTGACTATTAGTAAATTTAATTGTAAGTTTTTACTTGCGATTAAATCAGTTCAACATCGCAAAGATGGCTTAGAGTTACAGCTTCGGCAAAAGCTGATAGCTCGATAGGTTGAAACAAATTTTATTCTTTGGGAGAACCGCCTGTGGGGGCGGTTTTTTCATGCCCAAAAACATATTTCAACCCTCGTCCGATTAGCGTAGCACCCGCAAGATACATTGCTTCATCAACTATTTGCATATCAAATATACGCAGTATGTAAATATCTTCCATTATTAATGAAGAAATAATTAAGTTGTAATAATTATCGGTTAATGATATAATTAAAAAGAACAGAACTAAAATAAATAGAGAAAACCATGTAAGAGCCACAGTATCGTCCCAAAACTGTAGTTCATCTTTATCTTTTATTTTAGTACCTTGTTTGTGCATGCCGCCCATACTGGGCGGTTTTTTTATTCTCAAAAAATCTATTTATTCGCATAACATGAGTTAGCATCTTAAATTAATAATTTATAGCTAAAAAAAATAAGGTTTTTTCATTTTTTTTCTAACAAGTCAAAATTTCTATGATATGATAAAACCATACCAAGAAGAAATGTTATTAGCCGGCAATAATACTTCTTTTTAGATGATGAATTTCTAAAGGAGGTCTAATATGATATTAGAAAATAAAACAGAAAGGATGTACAACACATTCAACGGGCTACCACTAGATAAGCCAATTGTTAGGAACAATCAAAGAGATGATGCATTTGAATTAGTTGTCCTTCAATCGTTATACGGTTTACAGCTCGATTTATCATTTCAAGCATCAGAAGCTAGTGAGATTGCGAAATACGTTATAGCTCCACCAGATGAAGGAATTGATATTTTTATTGAAAACGATGAGGGGGAAGAAACCTATTATGATGTGATTCAAGTAAAAAATAAGCCCTTAAAACCAGCTGAAATAAAAAAATCATTTGCGATAATGAAGAAAACAATAAATGCTTTTTGCGATGATGTTGGAAAGATAAAGAGTTTGTCTTGTAAAAAAATATTAGGAGCTTCATCTCTAGATAAGAATACAAAAAAATACTGTCGTTACTATGTTGTGCATACGGGTAATAATGATTTTAATTGTTTATCAGAAAACGAAACGGTCATTAACAGAAAAAACCTGATTGATATTTTAGAAAATGGTATAACATGTGTCAAGCAAGCGACATTTCAAATCGAAGGTAAAAATAACTTCTTAACATACGATAGGAGTGATGCAGAAGATTCTATTGTGTGCAGTCTAAACTGCTATGATTTAGCCTTAGTTAATAATAAGTTCTTCAAAACTAGTGTAGGAAAAAATATTTTGTATGGACAGAATCTTAGAGAAGGACTGGGAAAGAAGAATAAAGCATTCTACGGTATTAAAAATTCTGTAGAATGTCAGCCAAACAAATTTTGGTTTTACAATAATGGGTTGACAATTATAGCAGATAGCTATGAAATCATTAATTCTCAAGAGAATACTAAAATTAAAATTAATAATTTTTCAATTGCTAATGGAGCGCAAACTACTAGCTCGTTAGGTAATTTGTTGAACACATTTAAAGTCAATAAAAATTATGAACAGATAGAGGCAATGAAGGAGGCATATGTCTTGGTTAGAATAGTGAAGTCTAATAATAACGAGGTTACAAATAATATTACAATTAGTACTAATACGCAGAATAGCATCTTAAGTCGCGACATGATTGTTAATCGTGAAGAACAAATCAAATTGCAAAATCGCTTACTGGATGGAAACGACGTAATGATATATATGGAAACCAGACGCGGTGCACAGATTCCATCATATTTCAACAAAAAGTATAAACATCGCATGACTAAGAATGAGAATTTAGCCCAAATCGCATATGCTGCATTTGAATTTGAACCTTTTACCGCAAAAGATAAAAAATCAACGATATTTTATAACGATTACACCCATGATGAATATACTATTAATAAGCATTATCATATGATTTTTAATTATGATAAAGAGCATCCTGAAAATAATGGTATTTTGTTTAAGAAATCTAAAGAAGAAATTGATGAGTCACTTTTCGTTAATCATCTTTATAATTTAGCAAGTCATGCTAAGAAAGAGGAATTGCGTAATAGTATTACACAATATAATGTCAAGTATAATAGCTGCCAGAGTGAAAAAGAAAAGATGATGATAAAGGATAATATCGATAATGATTCTTTGGTTCTCGAATGTATCGGATGCTCAAGATTTTACTGTATAACGAATTATTTCATGCTTAGAGAGCGGTTTGATATTTGTGTTGACAAAAACAAAACATTTGATTATGACCGTTTTTATGAAGATAAGGCGTTTAGAGATAGTATTGTTCGTGATTTTAGTGATTTAGTACTGATGGGAACTATTAGAGTTATAAAGAGTACGGCAAAATCTAATCTAAAAACAAACAATATCGCTAACTGGACAAGAAAAAAAGAATGTGAACGAGCATTTCTTGCTGAAATGACCGAGCAATTGACTACAAACGCATTTTTGAAAAACCATTATATTGACTTTTTTAACAAATATAAAAAGTAAGCATCTTGTATAATATATTTGTGGATATCAAAAATCGCTCAACAGGAATAATTTCCTGTTGAGCGGAGGATATCCTTATGCTAAACTAAAATGAGGTGATATTTGTGAAATTAAAGCCATGGTTAAGGGAAAACAAAAATATGTCGTATTCTGAGTATCAAGCATTACCTGAAATGCATAGGTATGATATTTATAATGAATTTATTAAATATAATCAACATCTGCAAAAGAAAGCCAAATTGGGATGGAGACCTATGACAGAGGAAGAAAAGAAATGGGCTGATGAAGTTAGCGAAAAGGAAAGGAAACGATATCTTCTAAATTCACAAATTGGCGGATTAGACGAGCGTGGTAATTACACAGCTCTACATCATCGTTGATAAAAATATTAATAGTAGGAGATGTTTTAGATGAACGATAACAAATTCCATGAAGTACAATTGAAGATGTTGATGCATGACTTTAAGTGTCCTGACCCTGATAAAATGTATTTGGTAGAACTAGCAGAGCAGGTCCGGTTCAAAAAAAGACAACTTGAAGAACTATGTATGAAGATGAATGATGACGGAAATGTGGACGCATTTGAAAAGGTTTTGGAAGATGCAAACTTTATGCGAGAGATGTTAACCAAATATAATATGCCGATTAAACGTCCAGCGTCAACCGCAGAGTTGCGTGAGCAAAACCAAATTCGCTGCATCAAGAATGTGATGAATGATTTCGCTATAACAGCAGAACGGGCTATGGAACTATTGACGATTGAAGATTGTGAGCGGGATAAATATATAAATTTGCTTAAGTAGGAAGATGTTATAAGTTTTTCAAAAGAAAGGGTTTACCATTATGCTGATAGCAAAGGTAGTCAAATATGGAAACAGCCAAGCGATTCTTATGCCGGATGGCTTCGATGTAGAGGAGAAAGAGTTTATTTTAAAAGAATATGACAATTGTCTGATTTTAAAACCAGTCAGTGACCATTGTACATTACTACTACATCAATGCAGTGAGAAGATGGACGAAGACACCCAGTTTGAAAATGAGTAGTTGTAGAAGGAATAAGGTACACAGATGGAAATCAATTGCGACTTTAATCATTTCTCTTTTAATTTGATGTAGATGAGTTAGTTTATAATGAAATAAGCACTAGAAATTAGATAAAAATACTAATTTTTAGTGCTTTTTGCGGTTTGCGTTGCTGAGTGGCCACTGGTGCGTTAAGCCAGTGGCCACTTTGCACTAATAGTGGCCGAGACTTATTCCGCCAATTTTCTTTCAATCATAACACTGTAATGCTTGGTTACTCGCTTAAGGATGGAATTTGCAGAGACTTCATCTTCCATCAGCATGGATGGCCATGCCTTCGGGTCACGCTGTGAGCAGA
>OCVV011340142.1_pt1 | contig 16784 bp, 9 predicted proteins | sample 1539721 | NCBI WGS metagenome assembly OCVV01 (sample SAMN02144230, study PRJEB22623) | gut metagenome | biome: sheep rumen | host: Ovis aries | place: New Zealand | reverse complement strand
TGTGCCGTAGTTGTCATCGGTCCAGTGGAATTCCGGCTTGATGAATTCTTCGTAAGTGAGAGAAAGTACCTGGCGGTCGAGGTAGTTCACCGTAGTGGCTACGAAGAGGAGGCTACAAAGCCACCAACGCCAGTTGGTCATCAGTTTTTTCTGTGTTGACATGGTTTATCTTGCGTTTTTGATTATTTCGAGTGCTTCTTTGCAGAGTGCGCTTATCTTGTCCCATTCACCTGCTGCGATAACTTCCTTGGGGAAGAGGTTGCTGCCCATTCCCACTGCGGTTACACCAGCCTTGAACCAGCCTTCGAGGTTTTCCTTCGTGGGCTTCACGCCGCCGGTAACCATAAGCTGGCTCCAGGGCATGGGGGCGCGGAGGCCCTTGATGAATGCGGGACCGAGCACATCGCCGGGGAATACCTTGCAGAGGTCGCAACCGGCTTCCTGGGCCGCTCCGACTTCGCTAACGCTGCCGCAACCGGGGGCATAGGGAATGAGCCTGCGGTTGCAGACAGGGGCCACTGCCGGGTTGAAGAGGGGACCCACCACAAAGTTGGCGCCGAGCTGGATGTACATCGCGGCAGTGCCGGGATCCACCACGCTTCCGATTCCCACTATCATGCCGGGGAGTTCAGCGTTGGCATATTTCACCAGGGGGCCGAATACTTCCTGTGCGAAGTCGCCGCGGTTTGTGAATTCGAAGGCGCGCACGCCTCCGTCGTAGCAGGCCTTCAGCACCTTCTTGCTGATTTCCAGGTCCGCATTGTAGAACACCGGCACCATACCGGTTTCCTTTATTGTCTGCAGTGTCTGCAGTTTACTGTATTTTGCCATAGTCAAATAATATAATTGGCAAAGATAAGCAATAAAAACTATTGATACAAAGGAGGGATTATTAAACAGTTTTTGGTATTCAGATAAACTTTATTAAATTTGTACCCGGATTCCCGAATTTCATAGGAAAATCGGACTTGACTTCCATAAATTCCCGATGCGCGGCTATTAAAGGCTGCGCCTCGGAAATACAAATAAATATGATATTTCACTCGGCTTGCACTTTAATTCTAATAAACCATGTATAAGCGAATCTTCGACATAGAGAACCAGCTGGACGAAGGGATGTTCCTCTTCGGAGCTCGCCAGGTGGGCAAATCCACACTTCTGCAGGAGCGTTTCCCGGATGCCATCTATTATGACCTGCTGATTGATTCAGTCCGCAAGGCGTTCAAGCGCAACCCGGACTCCTTCAGGGAGGCGCTGCTTGCCAAACCTGCCGGAACTCTGGTTATTGTAGATGAAATCCAGAAAGTACCTGAACTGCTGGATGCCGTACATTGGCTGATGGTAAACCGGGGGCTTCATTTCATTCTTAGCGGTTCAAGTGCCCGGAAGCTGAAGAAATCCGGGGCCAACACCCTTGGAGGCAGGGCAAATCCCAGGACGCTGTTCCCGCTGGTTTGGAAGGAGGTCACGGACTTCCAGATAGATAAGGCAGTCCAGAATGGTATGATTCCACGCCATTATATGGTCGATGATGCAACTGACCGCCTTGAAGGATACGTGGAAGTCTATCTCCGCGAGGAAATCCGGGACGAAGCCGCCGTCCAGGACGTCGAAGCATTTGAGCAGTTCATGGAAGCTGCCGCCATTTCCGACGGCGAAATGATCAACTATGCCAACATCGCCAGCGACTGCGGCGTAGCAGCGAAGACGGTCAAGGCCTACTACCAAATCCTGAAGGATACCTTGATGGGCTATGAGATTCCGGCCTACACGAAGGTGGTCAAGAGAAACGTGGTCCAGGCACCAAGGTTCTACTATTTTGACGTGGGCCTCGCGAACTACCTCATGGGCCGTCATCACCTCAGGCGCGGTTCCGACGATTATGGGCACGCCTTCGAGCATTTCGTCATGCAGGAAATCATCGCCTATCGTGGGTACTTCCGCCGCAGGGAGAAGATTTCCTATTGGCATACCTACAACAACCAGGAAGTCGATGCCGTCATCGGCGACGCCAAGGTTGCCATAGAAATCAAATCCAGCGAGGAGGTCAAATCCCGCCATAAGAATGGCTTGAAAGCCTTTAAGGAAGAGCATCCTGATTGCAGGCTGATTCTGGTCTCACTTGACCCTATCACCAGGCCCTCAGGAGGCATAGAACTACTCTATATCAATGACTTCCTAAATATGTTGTGGAACGGAGAGATTTTCTGATTGTCCTATGAGTTCCGTAAGCGACATGGACATGGCTGCGCCGGAAAACGGGCATGTCCCTGAACTATGACTGCTTCTTCCCGGGCTATTGTCCGGCGTCAGACTTTCTCCTTGCGGCCGCTGCGGCGGCTACGTTCACAGGCAAAACCCATAAGATGGCTCTCCATAGACACATTGATGTCGCTGGAGAGTTTTCCTTGATCGTGGCATGCAACCGCTTCTACAAAGTCTCGAACAAGGGCGAGATCGCCTCCGCCATGTCCGGATTCGGCGTATTCCGGAATCTCGGAAACCTTCTTGTTCCAAACCTTGGGCTTGCGGGTCTGGAAATCCCATACCCGGAACTCCTTCATGTCGCCTTCGACATAACCGAGCGTGCCCATAATCCTGGTACGGCGCCCTCCCTCCGGAGTGAAGGCATCCATGGTGAAAGACGCTGTAACCCCGTCCTCGAACAGAAGGTCGGCCACATAATGGTCCGGTTGGTTGTTGTCGCAATGGAATACGCAGCGGGCGTACTGGTTGTAGTGCGGATCTTTCAGGCGGCTCAGGATAAACTCAGGGTCCCTGTTGCCGTTCAGGTCGAGCACTCCCAGGTGCCTTTTCTGCCTTGTATAAATATCTATGGCATTGTAAGGGCAGGTATCTGCATGGGGGCAGGGCTGTGTGCAATAGGCAGGAGCTCCCTCCGGGGCGTTCTCTTTCTTGAAATAGTAGAGACTCCCGTCGGCGCAGACCGTCTTGCATGGTTTGCCTATGAGCCAGCGCAGGATGTCCAGATCGTGGCAGGACTTTGCGAGGATAATAGGGGTGCTGGTTGCGGAATTCCTCCAGATGCCACGGACATAGGAATGGGCCATATGCGCATACTGTATGGGCTCCATGTGCTGCACACTCACGATGTCCCCGATTGCACCGCTGCGAAGGACCTCATGGAGTGCCACGAAGTAGGGAGCATAGCGAAGGACATGGCACACGGCGACTATGCGTCCGGTTTTGTTAGCTTTATCCCGGATTGCCTTGCACTCTTTTGCAGTGGGGGCTACTGGTTTTTCCAGAAGGATATCGTAACCCAGCCCGAGTGCTGCCATGCAGGGCTCGTAATGCAGGTTGTCCGGCGTTGCGATAACCACGGCGTCAGCAAGTTTCTTTCCGGTCTTGAACAGATCACGGAAATCTGTCCAACGCATATTTGCGGGCACTTCGTGCCTGTCTCCGATGAGATTGCGCCTGTGCTCCTGCGGATCTGCAACGCCTACCACCTTCATGGCGGCGGGGAATTGTTCGGCATAGCGGGCATACACGCTTCCGCGGTTACCGCAACCTACAATTATCACACTTATCTGCCGGTCGGTGTTGGCGGCCAGCGGACGGATTGGGAGGTCAATCCCTTTGAGCGGCCCGGCGTTCGCCGCAGTCAGGAGCGGCGAACTGATTGCCGCTCCTGCTGCTGCGATTCCGATATTCCTCAGAAAGTCTCTTCTCTGCATAAAGCCTGTTTTTAAAGTGAGTTAGAATAATGCTAATAAGTATCGGTAATTATCAGAATTTATAAGTATAACTCAATTCAGCGGTAAAAGGACGTATGTATGTCCCTGAAATCAAGTAATTATTCAGAATCGATTGGTCTTCTACGGTATCTATGATACTCACACTCCCTTTTGCCCCGTTCTGTGCCAGAAGATTCACAAGTGAGAGCGAAATGCTGTGTCCTTTCCTGAAAGAGACATCAGTTCCGGCAAATGTTTCGAAATGTCCGTCGAAACTCGCAAGGTTGTTCCGGCTTGCATATTGACGGCTGTTATACCTGATGCTTGCCCATACGCGGTAACTGCGCCAGGAAAAGGACGGGTCCAGTTCAGCCAGAAATTGTGATATACCGGTTGCGAATTTGCCGGTATAATCTATCACTTTAATCCCGTCGGAGAAAACGAATTCATTCCGGTATTTCTTATATCTCGGGTCTTGATAAGTTGCCCTGAAATGCAGTTTAAAACCTCCTGAATACAAATTGCCATCGAGTGTCATACCGGGAGTGCGAATCCCGTACTGAGCTGTCCACGGAATGGATTCCCCGGTTGAGCTGTTTGTTACATCCAGCAATTGAGCAGCATTCCAGTTGGTGATATAAGAGAACAACCAGGTAATATCCATCCAGGCATTGTCGTAAGAAAGACCTGCTCTGGCGTAGGCATTTCCTATAGGTTTGACCGACGGGATATTGGCCCCTTTGAAATAGGTCGTATTCTTGTTCGTCATGCTGTAAAAGCCCTCAGCATTAAAAAAGAGCCTGCCTGCAACATGCCATGTAAACTCTTCCGTGAACGCAAAATCGCAACCGGTCAGGCGGCGCGTCTCTATGCGGCAATTATCAGCACCAAGATAAAATTGCCCTCCAGAACGGCGGTTGAACCCGGTTTCTTTGTCATAAGGGGCGCAATCCATACTGTTCATGATGGGTCTGAGGCGGAGCCCGGTTCTGAGGCGTATATCATTGGATGCCTGCCACATATCCAGGGCATAAAGGGTAGCATTTAAACGTACGGCATCGAGGTACTGGGCATTTGCATTGAAATTCCAGCATGATTCCCCGTCCTTGAGCAGGCGGCGGGGAGACGCTTCCACAGCATGAGCAAACAGAAAGGTTGATGCGGCATAGTATTGCTTGCCGTACATTAAATCAATACCGGATTTTAATTCATGGGAAGGGAAGGCCCTTTCCAGCTCGCATCGAAGCTCGTTGTCAAAAGTCCTCATGCTGATTGCTGATCCCTGTCGGTTTTGCACGGGCCCGCGAAACTCTTCCCCGCCGGAAGTAGTGAAAGCACCCCCGGCATCGACAATGGAAGACAATCCCAGCAGCGCTGCCGTGCTTTCGGGCATGTAGCACAGGTGGTAACAAGTGTTCAGGTTCCAGGCTCCGAGGTCTTTTCTGTTGTACCTTAAATAAAAGTCCAGTATCCGGCGCCGATCCATATCCCCAAGCTGCCCCCTTTTCATATCCCCGGAAACGACATCCCGGTATATAATTTTGTCGTCCGAAGGAAGATAACAGTCGTAGCCTATTTTGAAGCCATTGTATGGCGCTATGCTTCCATTGCCTTTATACACAAAAGGAGCCTGGCTGTACCCGCGGTCCTCATTGTCTCCGCTCAACGAGAAACGGGACAGGATATCCATACTGGAGCGCTTCCAACGTTTTGATACATTGAACTGGAATATTTGCTTCTGGTCGACGAACCTGCGAAACGGTGCATTCACATTGGTCGGATCATAGAAGAGATAAGCACCTGTCGAGAAAAACCAGTTCTTCTTGTTCAAAGGGCCTGAAACCATACCGTCAAATTTCAAGAGCCCGTTTGAAGAGAAACCGCCGGTAAAAGCACCTGACGGTTCATTATTGCCGAGTTTTGCCCTGGATTCCGATACTATGGCAATCTCACCGGTATAAATCAGTGATTCTATAAGGCTCAGCGATGAGAGTGGTTCATACGAATTCCCGCCAGCCCAGTGATAATAATTCCGCAGCAGGCCCAATGATTCACGAAGACCTTCTATAATAACTATCCCTCCGGAGGAACTCTGGCCAAAACCTACGTTGATTGAGCGTGGAACATTCGCATTCTCGGCATTGAGCATCATGTTCCTGTCACTCTTGCCGGCTTTAGTGTCAAGCGAATCTGCGGTATCCAGTGGCGACAGGGCTAAAAGGCCAAGGCTTATGACAATATAACCAAATGCAAGCATCGTTATCTGTTTTTTGTCAAAAATACCTAATGGAAGAAAAGTAAATTATAAAAATCTTCCAATATTTTTTAGTTATTATTGTATTCGAACTCAAGCTGCCTATGTTTTCGCGTACAATTAACTTGTTTTGGATTTCCGTGACGGTCCTGGTGCTTTTGTCGTGCTCCAGGGAGAAGACGGAGAAAAGCATGGCATTGTATGCTTCTGCCGAGCAGATTACACAAGACAATCTCGAAAATGACCGTATTCCTGATTTCAGCCGGGTCGGGTATCATTATGGCGACAAAGAGATACCCACACCTGCGGTCGTGGAGAGGATAAGCCTGCAAAGTGTTCACGAAGCGCTTTCGGACGGAACATATCAAGATACTACGTCGTTTATTCAGGGCGTGATCGACAGGGTCGGACGAAATGGAGGTGGCGCAATTCTGCTGAAAAACGGCATTTATAACGTTTCCCGTACATTGTTTTTGGACTGGGACAATACTGTCCTACGGGGTGAAAGCCGTACCGGCACTGTGATACACAATACCTCAAAATCAAAAATGTCCATTGTGTATCTTGGCAGGAGCCAAGGCAGAGAGGCGGAGTTCAATTCCAACGGAATCCTTGTCCCATCTTCTCCCACTCGTACAGCTGCTTCTCCGGGGAGCCAGATTGCAGAAGATTACGTCCCCGTAGGAAGGGATTATCTCAGGGTGGAGAATCCTTCGCTGTTTTCAGAAGGTGAAACGGTCCTTATCTACAGGCCAAGAACTAAAGACTGGATTTCAGATATCGGGATGGACAAGATACCCCCGAACATCAATCAGCCGGAATGGACGGTAGTACAGTGGGATCAACGAGGCTCAATCATTTTTTTTGAAAGGTCAATCTTGTCCATAGAAGGCGACATCCTCTTTCTTGATGCACCGATTGTGATGGCGTTGGACAGGCAATACGGCGGTGGCACGGTAATGAAGGTGAACCCCTTTCCCCGGGTCCGGGAATCCGGTGTCGAGAACATAGGATTCGATTGCAGTTACGATGAAACATTGACCAAAGATTATGGCGGAGGGAAAAAGGGCGGCATACAGTATGTCGACGAGGACCATGCGTGGACTGCAATATGGGTAAGCGCCGCGGACAACTGCTGGATTCGAGACGTTAATTCCACTCATATGGGGTTTTCCCTCGCCTATATTTGCGATTTCGCGAAAAGAATCAGTGTTCTTGGGTGCAGTTCGGCTTCGCCTGTGTCGCTTGTTGAGGGTGGTCGCCGCTATGCATTTGTGATAGGGCGCTCAGAGCTTTGCCTGATCAAGGACTGCAACTGCGATAACGACCGCCACGGATGCGCGACCAACGGAATATATGTTCCCGGTCCGAATGTGTTTACAAATTGCACCGGAAGCAATATGCGGGATGCCATGGGGCCTCACATGGCATGGTCCATGGGCACCTTGTTCGACCTGATTGCCACGGATGGTATTATGGCCGTTGAAGACAGGGGATTCAGCGGCAACGGGCATGGGTGGTCCGGTGTAAACACTGTGTTCTGGAATGTAAGCACCGGTAATGATCCCGTGAAAAGTTATATTACCTGCCAGAGCCCTTGGTCAAAGGAAAATACACCCTCCCTTTCATTCAGGAGCAACCATCCTTCGGGGAGGAACTATTGCATTGGTGCTATAGGGCTGAGACAGGCATACGACCAGCCAAATGTTCTGGTTTCGGACAATGACGATTACTATAACCGCCTGGGACTCGCCAGACCATCCGGTACATGGTACCCCTTCGTTGCCGTAAATGATTACGGCATTGAACATGTCAGCGTTTTCGACAGCAATGGCATCCGGCTGCCATGGTGGCCTCTCTTGAAAACTGAATCCGTTTCCAACCCTATGTCCCTCTATCAAAGCCAGTTGGATGACAGGCATGCGCGGGGAATATTCTTGGACTGAGCGATGAATAAAGCAGTTATATATCTTCTTACCACTATTTGTCTTGCTGCCTGTTCTTACCGGCCGGAAGATGAACATCGCGAGTTTGTGGCAGAAATGGCGGAAACCAGGCTGTCGCTCGACGCTGGCGCAGTGAAATGGCGCTACGGGGATGAAGTTTCGGTTTTTTTCAAAGACGGTGAGAGTGAAAAATGGGTTTTCACCGGAAGCGACAGATCTCTTTCGGGGCGCATCGTCGCGGAATCATCGCATCCGTCCACCGGTGCTGCAAGGGCATTATTCCCTTATAGCAAAGAATGTAGAATTGCAGGGGACATCATATTCACGACTCTTCCTGGTTTACAAAAGAACCCGGTTTCCGGTGGCAGAGGTACCACGCTTCTCGTATCCACCGGCTCCGGGGAGTACCTTCCTTTCAAACATGCATGCGGATATCTTGCAGTAACACTGGACGGCGGAGCAGATGCGGTAAGCGCAGTTTTAAGAGGTAATCGTGGAGAGCCTCTCGCAGGAACTGTTCAAATTGACTTGGGAGAAGTTTTCCCTTCAGCCGCCCTGACAGGGGAGGCTTCCCAGAATGAGATTCGCGTTGAAACAGAAATTGCATCGACCGTTTGGTTCTGCATGCCGCCCCTTCAACTCGACAGCGGCTTTAACGTCAGTTTTACGTTTTCCGACGGTTCTGAGAGGAGTTATTCTTTCCCACAATCCGTAAGCATCCAAAGAGGTCGTTGCCTTCAGCTTAATCTAAGGGTCATCCCGGAAGAAATTTTCAAGGAAATCGACCTGGATTTCCGAAGCGGCGGCGATGCCTTGTCTACAGCTCTTCCCCGCAACACGTGGAAAGAAAACATCTACAACGCCTCTACAGGATTTCCGGACGGGAAGGCCTTTTCTGTTGCCGGACAAGAAGGAGCAGAAATCCGTATTTACACTATAGACGGTGCACAAGACGGCGGCACTACGGGGGTTTCCTTCAGGGATGCGGATGAAACCCACTCATTCAACTATCTTTCACTTGGAAGGCAGGATTCTTACATCAAACTGCCGCAAATCAAGGGATATGCACTTCACAGCCTGGAAATGACTGCCGGTAATTCCGCAGGGAATCCATACATCAGCTCAAGCCCCGACGGGCATTCCGCTGAAACCTGCAAATATTACAACTTTAATGAAGGAGACGTACTCTTGTTTAATCTCCCTTCCCTGAATGCGGACCAGAGCTACTATTTGATGCTAGGCTCTTCAAAGATGCTTCATATCTACAGACTCAGATTGTTATATGTCCCGGCTTTTTAAGCTGTTTCCCTGCCCACTGCCTCGGACTGCAGCCATAGTACTTTTTGAAAGCTTGAGTGAAATATGATTGCGAACTGAAGCCGGTCATGATACTGATCTCCGAAATAGTCAGATTGCCTTCGGTGACCAGTTCGGCTGCCTTTGCCAACCTGACGGAGAGCAGATACTCCGAAGGTGTTTTCCCGGTAAACTCCTTCATCTTTTTCAACAGATTGGAAGGACTGGTGCAGGCAGCACGGGCGATGTCCTCGACCTTGATGCCGGGATTTGATATATTTGAGCTGATATAGCGGAAGATCCTCAGGCGCATCTCATCATCAGCGGATGGCGAATGCGAAATGTCCAGATCCGGAATAGCCGGGTAAGCGGCGAAATGCTCCCGTATCCTGTCCCTGGCGTCCAGGAGGCTCTCGACACCTGTTTTAAGCTCCTCCGTGGTAAATGGTTTTTCCAGATATGAATCCGCAAGTCCTCCCGGACGCAACGTTCCTGTTGCCAGCATAAGTACAGGGATATGGCTTAGGGCAATGTCATTCTTGATAACTCCGCATAGTGAAACGCCATCGGAACCGCTCTCACAAATCACTATATCCGGATACGGGCTGGTACGCAGTGTAGCTGAAACAGTCTCGAAACTATCGGCAGCAACAACTTTATACGACGCCTTGAGCGCCCGGACAATGAAATGGGACATTTGTGTGTCTGGTTCGAAGAGCAGCACACTCCTGCGTCTTGCGCCGGGATGAAGCTCTTCCAGCATATTTGCGGGCACATTCGTCAAGACCTTGTCGGTCGGAACTGCAAATTCCTCAAGATTAAGCCGGAACAGATCGTTCAGCATCCTGGTAAGTTTCCCAAGATTCTCCAGGATAACCTGAACATCTGTCATTGCCTGGGAGCCCGGATGCGACGACACATTCTCCATGAGTGACTCTGCAGGAAGCCGGATGAGCGACAGCGGAGCACGAATGGCCTTCCCAACTTCATCAATCAGACGCGCCCTGGAAATCTTCACTGCTTTCTTTATCGCCTGCCTGCGGGCAAGGTATATGGTGGCAGTCACGAATAGTGCGAACAGCAATACATAAAGGAGAATCATGTGCAGGCGCAGGTATGTAGGAGGCTGGATAACCAAGTACCAGCAAGCCGTTTCCACCACCCTGGCATCCAGCCCGGACAAGAGCCTGACTTCCAGATTAATTGCGCCCGGTGACAAATTGTAGAGCCGGATACCGCCATCGTCGACCGTTATCCACGCGTTGTCATTGCCGGATGTCCGATATTGCAAGATTTCGTTGACGGGCAAAGAATAATCTACGTCGGCAAACCTCAATACGGAATTGCCGGCTTTACTTGGCAAGTTGATCACATTGCCCTGCACAGCATTGCGCAGATCCAGGGCTTCACCGCTTGTTTTAAGCGTCTCTATCCCTGCGAGAATCAGTCTTGAACCGGATTTTCCTTCAATTAGTTTTTCAGGTGGAAAGCCCAGCAATCCCTTCTTGGTCCCTGTATATATCCGACCGTCGGAGGAAAGGAGCAGATTGGAAGAATTTCCGCTATCCGGCCAATCCGGGAAACCGCTGTGTTTGCTATACTTCATCATTCTTCCGGTGTCCGGATTGAAGGCAACAAGCCCGTCTGATTCTTTCAGCCAGAGGTTCCCGCGCTCGTCGGATATAACTGAATAATATACTGTGCCTGGAACGCTTTTGAAGAAAGGAACCGCTTCAAAGCGGTCGGAGTGCGGATTATATTGCATCAGGCCATAGCTGTCACAACAGGCCCATATGCGTCCCTTTGCATCCTTATGTAAATCATGTACACGGTCCGAAACAGAATTCCTGTCAGCGACATTATATGCTTTATGCTTCTCACCCTCAACCCTGACAATTCCTTCGCGAAGGCTTGCAAACCAGAGCCTGCCGGCGTCGTCCTCCATAGCACACAAAGGCGAGAACAACGCAATCTTCTTCATGGAAGTTCCATCCGGGATTACCGACAAGTATCCTCCGCTGCGTACCCAGAGACCGTCATTGCCGCTATACACAAAAGATGAACTCAGCCCCCTCAGGCTTTCCGCCTTAAGGGTCTTTCTGTTTATCCTGAACAGATTCTGGCTCCGTCCGGCCACCACATATATGAATTCTTTGGATAAAGAGATGGAGCGAATGTTTTTTTCTCCTCCGGGCAGGAGAATGTCCTCAATCGCACTTCCGTCTTTTGTTATTCTTTTCAGCCCCTGCGAATAAGTGCCTGCCAGCAAAACATCCGGTCCGTCTTGCCGCAGTACACTGATGTCGAGCACAGGATACTGAATGGCCAACCCATATTGATTAGGAGCAAGATGGTATACCCCATTATAGTAATTTCCCACCCATATTCCGCCAGAAAGATCCTCACAGACAGCGATTGTCGAATTATTGTTATACCTGGAGCCGGGAAGGGAAGAGGGCGTGTAATGCTCCAGGACTCCGGCATTTGAATCTGTCAGGTAGAGCCCGGTGGACGTTGCAAGGAGAAGGTTGCCGTCGCTTTTCCGCACCGCATCCCAGACCATCAGCCATTCTTTGGGTTCCACTTCGCCAGAAATGATATCTACCACTGCCGTATGGTATCTTGAACCCAGCAGAAGTTTATTCCCGAAGCAATGAAGCCTTTCTATGTTATAAATCGACAGCGGATTACGGCCCGGAGGGAAGAAAGGCTCTAAATGACGAAACATGTCGGCCGTCTTCCACAGTTCTCCATCGGGTGTAACCATCCATACCGTTCCGTCATCTCCGACCGACAGACATCTGACCGGCAACGTGGATTCTACGGTCGCCTTTCCGCCGGAAGAAATCCGCATTACTCCGGCTGATCCAAGGGGAATCAGGATTTCTTTCCCATCCCGGGTAAGGTGGAGGCTGCTAACTTCGTGTAATTGGTCAAATAGTTGCTCAACAGCTTCTTCTTTAACCGGATTGTACAGAAAAAGTCCAGACGAAGTTCCTATCCAGATATTGCCGTTGCAGTCTTCGCATATGTCGTTGACCATATCGGGGGCACTGGCGGCAGCATTGGCCCGCTTTAGCTGGACTTGTACCATACGTAGTCCGTCATATCTGTTCAGGCCGTTGTAGGTTCCTATCCAGATCAATCCGCGACTGTCACGGAATAGTGCACTTGCCGTATTGTCAGCCAGATATTCGGGCGCCGGAAAAGACTCCACAAGGAAAGGGGCCTCCCCAGCTGCTTTCCCGTAGGTCAATAAGGCGAATAAGAGTATGACACAAACGGCTGCACGTTTCATATCATACAAATATGGTCATTTCTTTTCGATTTTTATCAATTCCTGTGCAAGCCACATCAGGGGAGCCTGGCCATGCGGGTCACCTGTTGACTGACCCCGTCCCATATACCACTCTCTTGAATTGCGCCGGTCGGTGCCATCGCATATTCCGCCAAGATTGCCGTTCACATCTACTTTTCCCACAAGCGCTTTCCATGCTTTCTTTACTGCCCTGCGGCAGGTCTTCGTATCAAGCCACCCATGGTTTATGCCCACTGCAAGGGACCATGCGAACATTGCAGTACATGACGACTCATCCCAGGACTCCGGATCCAGGACCAGCTGTCCCCAGAAACCGTTTTTCCGCTGGCAAGACAACAAAGTAGAAGTCATGGTCCTGTAGTATTGCAGGAAAAGATCACGGTCGGAGTTCTTTTCTTCCATGTTTTCCAGCAGGAGGGTAAGGCCGGCCGCCACCCAGCCCATTCCCCTTCCCCAAACATAGGGTACGTCCGGGGCATGATAACAGAGGCCGTTTTCCTGCATTACCAAGGGAAGATAGTATTTCATGGTACGCACTGCCCTGTCAAGATATTTTTTGTTCCCAGTGGCACGGAAGGCCTGAACTTGAAGCAAAGTGATCATGTACAGGTCATCTATCCAAAGACGTGCCTGTGCAGACAGCCCCTCATCCCACAGCTCATGCTGTTTTGCCCAGGGAAAGTTTCCATGGGCCTCCGATACCTTCCCTTCCAGAGGCTCTTCCCACTCAGCATCGGCATACGACAGCCCGATTTTCAGCGCTCTCGGATCACCGTTGTGCAGATACACTTCCAGAGGCAATGCCCCATAGATGGAATAATCTACATGTTCCGGAGGAAGGCTCCTCCTGATACCGGAAGCAAAAGGTTCGTAGAGGTCCAGAAGCCGTTTTTCCAAATCCGCATCCCCACGAAGCTCAGCACACTGCAAGGCATATACCCACAGACTCACTACGGAGTATTGCACGTGATTATTATTTCCGTAAGGGGTTTTCCTGCCGCGGAAGCCCTCGGGTGCATATGACATGGGATCCGTACTCAAGAGTTGTTCTGTTATTTTAACAGAAACTTTCTCCGGAGTTTTTCCCAAGGAAAAGACAGCCAACAAGCTGAATAGAACAAATTTCAACATCATCTTATCATCGGTATAATTGCCACTTGTTTCTCACGGAGCGTCACGCCTGCGCCTTGGGCGGTCTCACCCACTTTAACCATCAGTTTATCTCCCTCGGATGCAAAACTGTCAATGCCGTTAGACCTGTTATGCACGATATAGGGAGATTTTGCCTTTGTGCCGGACTTTTGCACCCTTACAAGCGCTCCGGACCATAACTTCGAATCGGGGAACCGGTACTGTTCAAATCCGGAGTCGCATCTTTCACGTTTCAAAAGCACACTGCAAACGGCATCGCCCTCGAGCACAAAGGGGAAAACATGGTAATCATAGCCATGGGCAGTCAGCACCAGATGTCCTTTTGTGTTCGATATTTCCCGGAAGTCTCCAGATATGCCGATACCAAGGGGCACAGAAGCATACAAAGACGGATCATCCTTTCCGGTAAGTGACGACAATGTAGGTTTGCGATTATAAACTACAAGGGCGTTCATCCCTGTTTGGTCCACATAACCGTTGAGCGGACAATCGGAACCGGGCATGAACAGGACCGACCGTTCACCGGCAGAATGTCCTGACGCTGCAATCAGGTGAATCTGGTTTTTTCCATAAGCACCCCATCCCGTCATACTGCCCATGCCTGCATCTGCTAGCTGGAAAGTAGTGTAAACAAAGGGGAATGACCCGCCTTTGCCTTCGGCAGAAAAAGGGTATTTTCTCCTGTTCATCAACTTCTTCGCAGCATCCGGTACTTCATAATCGGCAGGAATCTGATATAAAAGCCGGGGACGTGCTTCGGCATTACGGACGAATTCCCGTCCGCTCCCCGATGCGCCGGCAAGGGGCAGCCCCAGAACCGGGTGGGACATCATGAGTTGGATGGTAAACAGACGGTCCTGAACTTCTTTTACCTGCAGTTTCATCTTTCCGTCCCAACTGTTGCGCCATATTTCCATGAGGGCGTCGAACGACCTGTCCATGGATGAAGGGTCAGTGAATTCTCCAAAGCCGTAAACTTTATAGTGCTGATAGAACCTGTACCAGCTCGTGAGGGCAGTCCTCTTGATTCTCTCTGAATCCGGGGAAGCAGCCTGCCGTACAAGATCCAGTACGGAGTCAAGATAGTCTGACGTGGCTTCTACATCGTCCCGGTGAACCGCAGTGCCGTTGTACTCATGTTGCGGAAGCGCTTTGGTGAGAGAGTTGACACTCATTGTATCCGTATTGAACTGGCGGAGCGCAACGCTGGCGCCGCATTCGGCCGTCCCTACCCTGATTTGCAGCTTTTCGCTCTTGCAAGAGAAAGAAGTGATACCATCCGATTCGGAAAAATAAACTGCCGGGGTACGGATGCTTTCACCTTCCTTTACTATCTTTATGACAGCCCCCACCCACTCAGGGGATACCGGGAATGTATACTCGGTAAAGGCACGTGCGCGTTTGTGATATCTCCCACTTGGGCTCGTGGTGGCCCGGTTGTTTTTAGAAAGATTACATTGTGATGCGCTCCCATTATTTTCGCAAAAAGCAAAAATATGAAAGTCGTATCCGTAGGCCCGCAGAATCAGATGCCCGTCGAAATTCTGTATTTCTTCGAATTGCTCGGACGCCCCTATCCCGAACGGATCCTGCGTCCTGCGCACATCGTATCGGTCCAGGCTAATATGCCACAATGTGGGCTTATGGTTATATACGACCATGGCGTTCATCCCTTTCTGGTCGCTGTAACCGTTGACCGGGTTGTTGGAGCCGGGGACGAAAAGGACTGCCCTCTCAGCGCCGCTTTTACCTGCAGCAGCAATAAGATGCAACTGTTGCCAGAAATAGTTGCCCCATCCGGTCATGGACCCCATCGCGGCATCTTCCAACTGATAGCTTTTATAAGTAAACGCCAATTTCCCTGCCTTGCCTTCCATTTCGAAAGGATAAGAGCGATGATCCTGTAATTCTGCGGCTTCCTCCGGAACAATGTAACCATCCGGAGTGTTCCGTATTATTTCGCATCTGGCATCTTCTTTTTCCAGAAAATCGCGATAGTCCCTTGAACTCCCGACAGTCGATATTTTAAGCAAAGGGTGGGATGCTCCCAGCTCGGAAATATACATCCGGTCAAGAACGTATTTCGCTTCTTTCGCCAGTTCTTCATCGCCGATATACTTGTAGAAATTAAGGATCGAGCAGAAGTCAACCTGGTCATAATGGGTGCTCATGAACTCTCCCAAACCATGAAAACGGTAGTACCCGTAAAGCCTCGACCATAATTCTGCGGCTTTCTCTTTCAGGCTTTTGTCACCAGTGCGCCAGGCTGCGAGGGCAAAAGTCTCAATCGTCATACAGAAGGCATTGGAGTACTCTATCTCAGCCCTCCCCTCGGGAAAGATTTCCTCTGCAAAACGGCGGTCTGCAGCAGTAACCACCGCATGGCAGACCTGCAGGAACTTTTCCTTTACCTCTGCAGACATCCGCTCCATCCAGGGCCAGATGTCAATAAAGAGATAAGGTGCAGCAAAAAGGGGCATGTTGAGATCCCTGTTGGGACCACCCTTCGTCCAACCCCAACAGGCGTAATTGCGTGCCTCGGGGTTCCATTCCATATCCTCAAATATAGAAAGCAGGGTTTCATCGGCTTTCGTGCAAGATTCCGCTGAACCTTCTTTATACAAGACAGGGACACTTTTGATAGCAGTGGTCATGGATTTGCGGGGCGGAATCCTATATGGCTCCCGCTCCTGGCCGAAAAGCGTCGTGCAAATGCAGCAAAACAAGATGCCGATGACAAACTTTCTCATCATTGTACCCAATATTTAGTGTCGTACTTCGCTCCGGCAGTTTCGTCGGGAGCTTGTACCGGGAAGTAATCTTTGGATGCATCCACGGCTTCCGTAACTACCGTCTGCGCGGCCTGGGTGATTGAGCCGCTCCATTTGCGGTCAGCAGCGTTGCTGTTGGTGATATTACCCTTGTTGCCAACGGTCTGGCATCTGGAATCTACCAAGTTGGCAAAACTTGCCGTCACTTCGATTCCTCCCCCAGGCGCTGTACATGCCTTGGATGCATACAAAGTGTAGACATTCGCCCCCACGTAGGAAGAATGGTAGAAAGCACTGTGGTCCACCTGCACCAGACCGCAGTCCGCCACTGCCATAAGCCCGCGG
>OCVV011281703.1_pt1 | contig 16784 bp, 17 predicted proteins | sample 1539721 | NCBI WGS metagenome assembly OCVV01 (sample SAMN02144230, study PRJEB22623) | gut metagenome | biome: sheep rumen | host: Ovis aries | place: New Zealand | reverse complement strand
ATAGGTGGTGTTGAATTGATTAGAAAAGTAGGTTCAGATGATTCTTATGGATTTACTTTCAAACTTCTTACAACATCTGAAGGAAAGAAGATGGGAAAAACAGAAAAAGGAGCTTTATGGCTAGATCCAGAAAAGACAAGCCCATATGAATTCTACCAATACTGGAGAAATATTGGTGATGATGATGTTGAAAAAGTAATGAAACTATTAACATTTATGGATATAGATGAAATAGAAGAAATGACTAAATATAGAGATGAAAGAATTAATGCTGCCAAAGCTAGAGCTGCTTTTGAAATCACAAAGCTTGTTCATGGCGAAGAAGAAGCTAGAAAAGCTGAAGAAGCAACTAAAGCTATGTTTAGCGGTTCAGGAAATGTAGATGCAATGGAAGAAACTAAAGTTGAAGTTGGAAGCAGTATAACAGATGTTATAGTTGCTTGTAATATAGCTCCTTCAAAAGGACAAGCTAAAACTTTAATTTCACAAGGTGCTATTACATTAAATGATAACAAAATTGAGGATATTTCTTATACATTATCTGATGAGGATTTCAAAGAAGGATATGCAATTTTAAAGAAGGGTAAGAAAGTATTCCATAAATTAGTTAAATAATAAAAGTATATAAAAAATACTTATCTTTTTAAGATAAGTATTTTTTTATTTTCGTTGCCGTTTTTCCTTTACAAAAAAATGCTCAAAATATATAATAAAAGGGTAAAAATACGTAGGAGAAGTATATGAAAAAATTTTTGAATATAATGGCGCCAATTTTTATCATGCTTGCAGTAAGTTTGATTTGCATTTGTGTATATATGTTCTTTTCAAACAAAATCAAGCAAAAAAATCAAGTAACTACTACTGTTTATGAGGATAGTTATATTAATGAAGAAAAAAGTGTAGTTCTAGCAAAAGATGAATTACCTAAGTTTGATAGTACGATTTCACTTCAACCTCTTGTAGTAGAAATAATGAAAGACTTTACAACTGATGACAGTTTAAATGCAGAAAAATTAGGACTTACTGACACTGATAGTGGTTATAGAAAATTAATATCTGGTGATGTAGACTTTTTGTTTGCTACAGAACCATCTGAAGCAATCTTACGATTAGCTAGTGAAGCTAATGTAGAATTTGAAATGGTTCCTATTGCTAGAGAAGGTTTTGTTTTTGTTGTAAGTAATCAAAATCCTATAAATTCTATTAAAATATCTGATATTCAAAAAATATATAATGGTCAAATAAAGAATTGGTCTCAAATTGGAGGAGAAGATGTAGAAATAAAAGCTTTCCAAAAAACAGAGACTTCTGCTACTCAAACAGAAATGAAAAACACAGTAATGAAAACATTAACAATGATAGAACCATTAATGAGTAGTTTTAAGACTAAAGAATATGGGGTTGTAAATGATTTAATTGCAACCTTTGATAATTCAAAAGGTGCTTTAGGTTATTGCTTCTACCATGATGCTATGCTTTGGTATAATACTGATTCTGCTATTGAAAATAGCACTAAATTATTACAAATAGATGGAATAAGCCCAGACTACGATAACCTTAAGGAAGGTAAATATCCTTTTGTTTCAACTTATTATTTAGTTAGAATTAAAGGAAAAACTACTGAACAAATGGAAGTCTTTGAAGAAGCTTTATTCTCTGAAAGGGGCAAGAACATAGTAAAGGAGGCTGGTTATATTGACATTGAGTAAGCCTACGAAAATATTTTTGATTAACTTTACTATTATAATTATTGGAATTACAATACTAGCTATTTATTATACTAATAAACATTCTGTTCCTGTAGAGTCAAAAGTTATTGTCGATAGTTCTGTTGGATTCTCATTAAATGACAGTAATACTGATGTAAAGAAAAAAGATACTGCAAAAGGAATAGATGTAGATGGAACTTATGATGTAAATGGCATTGTTTATGATTATGAAAAATCTACTACAAGCAATGGATATTCATATACATATCCTGTAATAAGCGGTTTAAGAGATCAAAGCGTAGAAGAAGATATTAATAAACAAATAACAGATAAAATAAATAAGATTGCTGAAAGTACATTATTTACTTCTAAAGCAAAATCAAATGCTAATGCAAATATAAAAGCAGAAGTAGTATCTAATTTTGCTAATACGATTTCAATTAAATTAACTGCAACAATGACAGATACTTATTCTAAAAATTATGGTATCAATTTTAATTTGAGAAATGGAGCGAGAGTTAGAGTAGCTGATTTGTTTGTTGGTTCTGCACCAGAAAAGAATATTGTATCAGGAGCTGCTTATAAGAGTTTTGCTATAAAATATGTTACAGAAGATGGTATATCAAATGATTTCTATAATAATATTGATTCAGAAATATTAAACTTCATGATGGCTTTTGATAGTGGAAAGGTTGCAGAATTTTCATATACACCACTTTCAATTGAATTATATAAAGATGGTAAAACAGTTAAAATAGATATGACTGAACATCCAGAGTATTTTGCAATATATTCTAGATTTGAAACAGATAATGATTTATATGCATATAACGATAGAGTAGCTAAAAATGTTCCTAATTTAACTCAAAGACCTGAATGTATTTATGATTTATATGAAAAAGTAAATGATTTTTGTTATTTAGATGTATGCATTTTAAAAGATCCAAAACAAACAGATGGATTTACAACTTCAGAAATGCAAACAATCAAGAATTTTAAACAGGATTTTGAGGATAGATTAGAAGCTGTTAAAGAGTATTCTGGCATTTATTATTCAAACTATGTAACAGTCACAAGAAAAAATGAAGATGATAAAAGAATTTTAGTTTTCGAAGAAAATGAAAAATATATTATTTTAGACAAAGCTAGTTTTAAGTCTCAAATACTAAGTAAGATATTAGAACTAGAAAGAGATATATTAAATGAAAATCAACGAGAAAGTAAAATTAGTTTAATTGATAATCCTAAAATAGAAAAATACATAAATCAAACAAAATATAGGGTAGATTCTGGAAAAGAGATTGTAGAAGAAAGGGAAGAAGAGGAACAACCTGAAGAAAGAGAAAATCAGCATGAAGAAAGAGAAAATCAGCATGAAGAAGAACCAGGTACTGAAAATGAAAATCAACCAGAAGGCCAAAATCAACCAGTACCTAGTCAACCAAGTCCAACAACATCACAGGCCCCAAGTCCTAGCCCAACATCTAGCGTAGCGCCTTCACCATCACCTTCTGAATTTACAACACAAGTATATTTTTAAAGGAGAAAAAAATGTTTTTATTCAAAATAAAAACTTATGCATTTATTGGCCCATCAGGAACAGGTAAAAGTTACAGGGCACAATATGTTGCAGGACAAAGAAATATTAATTATATAATTGACGATGGATTGCTTATTAAAGACAGTCAAGTTATTGCCGGTACTTCAGCAAAGAAAGCACCAACAAAAATTGAGACTGTTAAAAATGCACTTTTTATAAATGATGAGCAAAAAGAAGAAATCCAAAAAGCCATAAAGAAATATAAACCAAGTTCTATATTGATACTTGGAACATCTGATGGTATGGTTGATAAAATTGCAGAAAATTTGGAGTTGCCACAAATAAGTGAAAGAATTTATATAAATGAAGTAGCAACTCAAGAAGAAATGGATACTGCTAGAAAAATGCGTGTTACAGAAGGAAAACACGTTATTCCTGTGCCAACATTTGAAATAAAGAAAGATTTTTCTGGCTTTTTATTAGATCCACTTCAGATATTTAAATCAAAAGGAAAAGATGCTGAACCATATATAGCAGAAAAATCTATTATTAGACCTACTTTTAGTTATCTTGGAAAATTTACAATTTCAGACAGTGTGTTTAAAGATATTATTGTTACTGTTGCAAAACAGATACCTGGAATATATAGAGTAATGAAGATTAGAGTTGATAAAACAAGAAATGATACAGCAGGTGTTCAACTTTATATAGAAGTTTCAATAGAATATGGAGCTGAAATGCTAGAAGTTCTAAAGATTTTAAAAAGAGAAACAAGACGTGAAATAGAAAATTTAACAGCTATGTATATTTCTAATGTAGAAATAGTTGCAAAAGAACTTCATTTCCCTGAAGAAAATAATTAAATGTAAGGAGTAAGTAAAAATGATAGTTGGAATTGATGGACCTGCAGGAAGCGGAAAAGGAACAGTTACAAAAGAAATTGCTAAAAGAATGGGATTGGTAAACTTTGATACTGGTGCTACATACAGATGTGTTGCATTAGAATCAATAAGAAAAGGTATTCCTCTTACTGATGAAGAAGGAATAACTAATCTAATAGATTCTTTGAATATAGAATTTGAGTATGATGAAGATGAAAATATTCAAGTATTCTTAAATGGAGAAGATGTTACTAAAGAAATTCGTAGTACTGAGGTTAGTAGTATAGTTTCACCACTATCTAGTATTATTCCAGTAAGATTAAAATTAGTAGAATTACAAAGAAGAATGGCAGAAGGAAAAGATGTTATTGTAGAAGGTAGAGATATATGTACAGTAGTATTTCCTAATGCAGATGTTAAGATATATTTAGATGCTGATGTAGAAGAAAGAGCTAGAAGAAGATTTAAAGAAAACACTGAAAAAGGTATAGAGTGCACATATGAAGAAGTATTAGAATCAATAAAGAAAAGAGATGAAAATGATAAAAATAAAGCAATGGGTGCTTTAAAAGTTGCAGAAGGAGCAGTAATTATTGATTCTACAAATTTAACAATCGAAGAAATGGTAGACGCTGTTGAGAATGCTATTAAAGAGAAGATTAATCATTAATTTTGAGGTGTATAGTTTTGAGAATTTTATATTATTTATGCAACATTATAATTAGACCACTTAGTTTTATAGCAGATAAGTTAATATATAGAGTAAAATTAGAAGGATTTGAAAACGTTCCTAAAAAACAAGCAGCTATTATCTGTGGAAACCATGTACATGCATTAGATGGCCCATGTTTAGTTGCTGCAACATTACGAAGAATTCATTTTATGTCTAAAAAAGAATTATTTAAAAATCCAGGCTTTAGATTTATGGGATTCTGTTTTAATGTTTTTCCAGTTGATAGAGGAAAAAGGGATGCTGGTGCTGTTATGAAATCATTAGAGATTTTAGAGAAAAACGAAATAGTTGCCATTTATCCTGAAGGAACAAGAAATGGATTAGAAAAAGGCGTAAAACCTAAAAATGGAGCAGTTAGAATTGCTATTAAAGCTGGAGTACCAATAGTTCCTTTTGCTGTAATAGGAGATTTTAAACCATTTCATAGAGTTATATATAGGTTTGGAGAGCCTATAGATTTTTCTTCTCATAAAGAACAAGCTGAAGAAAAAGAGGTGTTAGATACATTAACAAATGAAGTTATGTCTAAGATCATAGAGCTAAGAGACAGGGACCTTATAGCAGCAAAAAAGTAGTAAAATTCCTTGACAAGGCATAAAACCTGTTGTATAATTCATAAGTGACTTGAATAAAAAGAAAATTAATTTGATATATAAGCTAAAAAAGCAAGGAGGGATTTCGAGATGGCACAACCAAAAAGAAGATGGTCAAAAGCTAGAACAGGCTTAAAAAGATCTACATGGAAAATAGAAGCAGAAAACTTATCAACTTGTCCACATTGCCATGAACCAGTTATGCAACATAGAGTTTGCCCTAACTGTGGATATTACAATGGAAAAGAAGTAATTTCAGTAAATGAAGATAAAAAATAAAAAAGTGGCACTAACAAGTGTCATTTTTTTTATTTATAGCCAGAAAGCAAGTTAGATAATGAAATATCTAACTTTTTTTATTGTATTTTTAAGAATTGTATTATAAAATGAATATGTTTAAAGAAAGGATTAAAAAGAAATGTCAAAACCAGTAGTTGCTATTGTTGGTAGACCAAATGTCGGCAAATCAACTTTTTTTAATTACATAGTTGGACAAAGAATTTCTATAGTAGAAGATACTCCTGGTGTTACAAGAGATAGAGTTTATGCTGAAACAAATTGGAGAGGTAGAAACTTTACTGTTGTGGATACTGCGGGTATTGAAGAAATGACAGGTGATACTATTGTTGATCAAATGAGACAACAAGTAGATATTGCTATAGATGTAGCAGATGTTATTATATTTTTAACAGATATTAGACAAGGTGTAACAGCTGCAGATCATGAAATAGCAATGATATTAAAAAGATCTAAGAAGCCTGTTGTTTTAGTGTGCAATAAAGCGGATAGATATGAAAAAGATCCCGTAGAATTATATGAATTCTATAATTTAGGATTAGGTGATCCACTTCCTCTTTCTGCAGCAAATGCAATTGGAGTTGGAGATGTATTAGATGCTATATATGAAAAGTTTCCGGCAGAAGATGAAAATGAAGATGATTCTGATGTTATAAAAGTTGCAATAATAGGAAAACCTAATGTTGGAAAATCTAGTTTAATAAATAAGATTTTAGGAGAAAATCGTGTTATTGTAAGTGATGTTGCTGGAACTACAAGAGATGCTATAGATTCTGAATTTGAAAATGAACATGGAAAATATATATTTATAGATACAGCAGGAATTAGAAGAAAAAGTAAAGTTAAAGAAAATATAGAAAAATATAGTGTAATGCGTTCAAATTTAGCTATTGATAGAGCTGATGTATGTATATTACTTATTGATGCTAATGAGGGCGTTACAGAACAAGATTCTAAAGTACTAGGTGAAGCTCATGAAGCAGGAAAAGGAATAATCATAGCTGTTAATAAATGGGACTCAATTGAGAAAGATAATAATACAGTAAAAGAATTTGAAAAGAAAATTGCAAATGAACTTGCTTTTGCAAGTTATGCACCTATTATCTTTATTTCTGCTAAAACAGGACAAAGAGTAGATAAATTATTTGATTTAATTAATAGTGTAGCTAGTCAAAATGCTTTAAGGGTAACTACAGCAGTATTAAATCAAGTTATTAATGAAGCTATTGCTGTTGTACAACCTCCAACAGATAAAGGTAAAAGATTAAAAATATTCTATGGAACACAGGCTTCTACTAAGCCTCCAACATTTGTTATTTTTGTTAATAAAAAAGAATTATTTCATTTCTCTTATGAGAGATATTTAGTAAATTGTATTAGAAATAATTTTGGACTGGAAGGTACACCAGTTAGAATAATTGTACGTGAGAAAAAAGACGAGAGGGAGGACTAAAAATATGGCAAGCTATATTTTAGTTGCATTAGTTTCTTATATGATAGGAAGCATAATGTTTTCAGTAATCTTTACAAAAAGAATAAAAGGCTTTGATGTTAGAGAAAAAGGAAGTGGCAATGCAGGAAGTACGAATGTGCTAAGAACAGCAGGAAAAGGTGTGGCACTTTTAACACTTGTTTGTGATATAGCAAAAGGACTTGTAGCAATAGGTTTTGCTTTACTTATGAACAAAATTGATCCTGTAGATAATCCAGAATACCTAGTTCAAGTTGCAGGTATCTTGGTGGTTATAGGACATACTTTTCCAATATTCTTTAAATTTAAAGGCGGAAAAGGTGTTGCTACTAGTTTAGGAATTATACTTCTTGTAAACTGGAGAATTGGATTAATATGCTTAGTATTTGCTTTATTACTAATGATATTATCAAGAATGGTTTCTCTAGGATCTGTTTCAGCAGCTATATTATTTCCAGTATTAACAATATTTATTACTGATGGATATGTTGTTGATGGAAACTATATAATTTTTGGAATTCTACTTGGAGCATTAGTATGCTTTAATCACAGATCAAACATTAAAAGATTACTAAATGGTACAGAAAATAAATTAAGTTTTTAGTTAGGAGAGAAGCGAATGAAAAATATTGCAATTATAGGTAGTGGAAGTTGGGGATCAGCGTTAGGAATATATCTTGCTAGAAGAGGTCATAATGTTAAAATGTGGTCATTTTCAGAATCAGAAAGAGATATGATTAATAATGATAAAAAATGTAAATTTTTACCATTAGCAACAGTTCCTGATAATGTTTATGCATCATCAGACTGCAAGGAAGTAGTAGAAGGAGCAGACCTAATATTCCATGTTACACCTTCAAAATTTACAAGAGAAACAGTCAAAAAGTATAAAGATTACTTAACTGTTGATCAACCAGTTATTATTTGTTCAAAAGGATTTGAAGCAGAATCACTAAAAACACTTGATGATGTTTTAGAAGAAGAACTTCCAAATAATAGAATTGGCGTTTTATCAGGACCAAGTCATGCTGAAGAAGTTTCTCTAAATGTTCCTACAGCATTAGTTGCAGCTTCAAAATATCCAGAATTATCTGATGAAGTTGTAGATGTGTTTAAAAGTGAGACAATGAGAATGTATACATCAAATGATGTAAAAGGAGTTGAACTTGGAGGAGCTTTAAAGAATATTATAGCTTTTTGTGCAGGCGCTTCAGCTGGATTAGAGCTTGGAGATAATACTTTTGCAGCATTGCTTACAAGAGGTTTGGTAGAAATATCAAGACTTGGAGTTGCACTAGGAGGAAATAGAGATACATTCTATGGTTTAACAGGTCTTGGGGATTTAATAGTTACTTGTAATAGTCTACACAGTAGAAATAGAAAAGCTGGTTTCTTAATTGGACAAGGAAAAACATTAGAAGAAACTAAAAAAGAAGTAGGAATGACAATTGAGAGTGTTGATAATATAGAAGTAGCTTATAAGCTTGCTAAAATACATAATATAGAAGTACCTATTATAGATACTGTATATGATGTTTTATATAACAACTTAGATCCTAGATCAGGGGTTAACAGACTTATGACTAGAGATCTAAAGGCAGAATAAAATCCGATAAAGGAGGATAAAAAGATGGGATTTTTTGATAACTTAAGCAGTAGTTTTCAAGAAACTACAAACAAATTACAAAAAGAAAGCAAAATGAAAAAAACAATTACAGAGAATAAAGCTAAAATTGAAACAGCTTATTCAGAAATGGGAAAGAAAATATTTGAAGCTAAAGGTATAAATGACGAAGTTAAATCTTTTGCAGAAGAAAAAGTAAAAGCTATTGAAGAAATGCTAAAAGAAAATGAAGAATGTGAAAGAGAAATCTTAAAATTAAACAATAAAAAAATGTGCCCTAAATGTAATAAAGAGGTAGAAATAAATGCAACATTCTGTCCTCACTGCGGTGCTGAACAAGAAAAAGTTGAAGTAGAAGTATTTGTTCCTAATGGCAAAAGAAAATGTTCAGGATGCGGTCAAGTTATTGATGATAAACAAGCTTTTTGTCCAAATTGTGGAACTAAAAAAGAAGAAACTCCTGCTAAAGAAGGAGAAGTAATAACAGAAGAAACTAAAGAAGAAACAGATTTAGGAAATGTAGAAGAAGCTACAGTGGAAGAAGAAAAAAATGTTGAAGAAGAAAAAACAGTAAATCCAGTAGATGAGATAGCAAAAAAAGTTGAAGCAGAAAAAGTTGAAGCAGAAAAAGAAGAAGAAGTTCAAAAATATTTTTGTGCAGAATGTGGAACAGAATTAGCTGCAGATGAAATGTTCTGCCCAAATTGTGGAACAAAGAGAGAATAAAATGAAAATAGTTGTACAAAGAGTAAAACATGCTAGTGTTAAAGTTGATAATAAAATAGTAGGAAAAATAAATGAAGGCTTTTTGGTATTATTAGGAGTAACTCATGGTGATACTAAACAAGAAGCTGATTATTTAGTAAAAAAACTATGCAATCTAAGGATATTTGAAGATGAGAATGAAAAAATGAATCTTTCTCTAAAAGATGTAGGAGGAGAATTATTAATTGTTTCTCAATTCACTTTATATGCAGATTGTAGTGGCGGGAATAGACCAAGTTTTATAGAGAGTGCTAAACCAGATATGGCTAATGAATTGTATGAGTATTTTGTTTCTGAATGTAAAAAACAAATTCCAAAAGTTGAAACGGGAGTTTTTGGTGCTCATATGGAAGTGGATTTGCTTAATAATGGTCCAGTTACAATAATTATCGAAAAATAATATTACAATTTTATTACAAATAATCCAAAAATATAACATAAACGTAATAGAAAAAAGGTTGATTTTTATATTATTAGAGTTACAATAGTAATTGTAAATAATAAATATTAAGAAAAAACACAAGAAAAAGTTTAATTAATCTAGCTATTATAATGATTTTTTCAAAAAAAATGAAAAAAATCGCGAAAAAGGGTTGATTTTTATGTCTACTATATGTTATAATAGTCATGTATTTAATGAAAACAAGGGAGTGGAAAGATGAAGAAAGTAAATAAGTATAAGATTTTAACAGTAATTTTATTAGCTATAGTTGTTATATGTTCAGCTAGATTAAGCTTTGCAGTATCAATTAATAATGGAGGAAATAACATACCTACAATTACTACAACTAATGGATCAGCTGCTAATAACACAGTACCAAATATAGCAAACAACTTAACAGTAAATGAACCAGTTAATACACCTGCACCAACACCTGCACCTGTAAATAATACAGTTCTTCCAGAAACTGGTGCTGAATCACAAATTGGTTTAGTAGTACTTATAGTTGTAGCTTCAATTTCTGCTATTTATACATATAGTAAAGTTAAAGAATATAACGTTTAATTGAAAAAATAAAGAGGACAGTGAGCAAGGGGCTTACTGTCTTTTTTTGCGTCTATTTTTATGAAAAATTAATGTTACATTTATGTAATAATTGTTGAAAATTATATTCCTATAAAATATAATACAAATGATAGTTTTATTTAATGGAGGAATAGGTATGGCTACAGTTGCAGAATATATTCTAAATGAGCCTGACTTTATAAAAAAAGTAGAAGTTGCTAATTATTTAAAGAAAAAAAATAACATTTATTTTAATACTCAAGTAATATTGAAAGCAGAAATTGCTAGACAATTTATTGATTATATGGAAATTGATGATGTTGATAGAAACTTTGTACTTTCAGCATGTTTAATGTTCGATTGTTTAAAAATTGATTCTCCAGAAGAAGTTAATAGATTAGAAAAATCACAAGAAGAATATAAAGACTATCTACTTTCATTAGGCTTTGATGAAAGATTCTGTAAAGTTTGTAATGAACATTCAAGAGTTGGCCATGATCCTAACGAAAAAAGAGAAAAAGAAAGTGATATATTAGAGCTTGTTGATCAATTTGGCGGAATGCTAGTTAATAGATCAGATAGATTAGCTTTTACAGTAGATGAAGCATTAGAAATTCTAATGAATAAAAATATGAAAGATGTTGATAATGTTTACAAAGATAAATTTGCAGAATTTGTAGATGTTATGGAACAACTTGATGATTCAAAAGTTGGAATGCTTACAAGATTTCAAAATAATATGAACTGCGTTAAAAAATATGATATTCCAGATGCAGTTAGAGTTTTATACGAAACAATTGAAAGAAATGATAAAGCATTTGCAAGAAGAAGAGAATTCTTTAGAAATGGTGGAAATTTATTAGACGAACTTGTTAAAGCTAGAAATAAATTAAGATATTTTGAAATGGCACCAGTTCTTCCTGGTATGGAAAAAGATTATAACGAACAAAGTGAGGATAAAATCTAATGTACGAAATATTTGCTGATTTGCATGTTCATATTGGAAGAAGTGAAAATGGAAAACCAATTAAAATTACAGCAGCTAGATCATTAAATTTTGCTAATATTGCCAAAGAATGTTATGAAAGAAAAGGTATAAATGTTGTTGGAATTATAGATTGTGCTTCACCATATGTTATAGAAGATATTGAGAACTTTTTAAAGACAGGCGATGCATATGAATTAGAAGATGGTGGCATTATATATAAAGACAAAGTATGCATAATACTAGGAAGTGAAGTTGAAACTTCTGAAAAAGGTAGAAATGGAAAAAGTGGAGCAGCACATAACTTGTGTTATTTTCCACATTTGAGTGATATTAAAGCATTTTCTAATGAATTATCTCATCATTTAAAAAATATTACATTAAGTACTCAAAGAACAGATCTTTCTGGCTATGATTTAATTGATATAGTAGAAAAATACAATGGAATTTTAGTTCCTGCACATATTTTTACTCCATTTAAGAGTTACTATGGAAATTGTTGTGATAGATTAGAAAATGTTTTTAAAGAAAAATTTAATAAGATATTTGCAGTTGAACTTGGATTAAGTTCTGATACATTTTTAGCTGATGAAATATCAGAGCTTGAAAGAATGACATTTGTTACTAATTCAGATGCTCATTCTTTACCTAAAATTGCAAGAGAGTATAACAAATTAGAAGTTCAAGATGTTTCTTTTAAAGAACTAGTTAAAGCTTTAAAAGGTGAAGATGGTAGAAGAGTTGTAGAAAACTATGGCTTAGATCCAAAACTTGGAAAATATCATAGAACTTTCTGCGATAATTGTAATCAAACAATAGAAACTAAATATCCTGTTGATACATGTCCACATTGTGGAAGTAAGAAAGTGACTTTTGGCGTTTTTGATAGAATAGAGTTGATAAAGGATAAAAATAAAACACATAGTCCTGAATTCAGACCTACATATAATTATCAAATACCACTTACTTTTGTTCCTGGACTTGGCGGAAAAACTATAGAAAAACTACTAGATACTTTTGGAACAGAAATGAATATTTTACATAGACTAAGCTATGATGATATTGAAGGACAATTTGGAAATAAAATTGCTGAAAATATAGAATTCGCTAGAACTGGTAAAATGCATATTGCATCTGGCGGTGGCGGAAACTATGGAAAGATAATTAAAGAATAAAAGGAGAAAAAATGGAAGAAAATCAAAAGAAAAAAAGTACTGGTGGAGGATTTGCAGTAGGATTAACTGTTATTTGTATTTTAGGTTTAGCAATAATGGGATATTTTATTTATTATCTCTTAAATGCTAGAAAAGCGGATAATGAAAAAATTCAACAATTACATAACGACATAGCTAACATTAGATCTTCAGTAGTAGAAATAAATGATAAAGTTGAGGCTGAGGAAGAAAACGAAGATGAAGAAGAAACAACTTCTCCAACAACTGATACAAAAACAAGTAATATAGTTTTAGATGGTATATATTCTTTAACTTCACCATCAGATGTATCATGGGAGTTTACAAAAGATGGTAAAGCTAGTTATGCTACTAACGTTTTCTCAAAAGAAGGAACTTATAAAACAATTGAAGATGGAAGAATTGAAATAGTTTATACTACAGAAAAGACTTTTGATGAAGAAACAGAAAAATCAACAGAGGTTAATAAAGAAAGCAAAGAATATATTACTGTTAAAAATGGAAAAATGTTTTTAACAGATTCTACAGGAAATGAAGATGAAATAATAAAATATGAATAATGTTTATTTATTATGATTGTAAAATTACAATAGAATAAAAGAGAGAAACCTGAAAGTTACTCTCTTTTTTTGCAGAATGGGGGATTAAATGGAAGAAGTTAAAAAGTATGTAGAAGAGTTACTTTGTAATGATAAATCAGGTCATGGAATGGAACACATAAATAGAGTTTTAAAAATGTCATTGGAATTTGCTGAAAAAGAAAAAGCTAATAAAGATGTGGTTTCGCTAATTGCATTACTTCATGATGTAGATGATCATAAATTATTTGGAAAAGAAAATTCTGAAAATCTTACAAATGCTAGAAAGATTTTGAATGAATGTAATATAGAAGAAAGTATTCAAGAGCAAGTACTTTATGCTTTAGATAGTATTGGTTATAGCAAAAGATTAAAAGGAAAAAGCCCTATTTCTTTAGAAGGAAAGATTGTCTCTGATGCTGATATGTGTGATGCATTAGGTGCGACAGGAATACTTAGAACATATGCTTATAACATCAAGCATGACAATCCTTTTTTTGACAGGAATTCTTTTCCAACATTAGATATGAATGCTGAAGAGTATTCAAATAAAACAGTAAGTACTTGTGTGAATCATATATTTGAAAAAATATTAAGATTAAAAGGCTTAATGCTTACTGCTTCAGGAAAAGAAGAGGCAAGTAAGAGAGAACAAATAATTATAGATTTTTTATATCATTTGTTTGCAGAAGAAGATGCACCCGAATGGACTGAATATTTGAATAATTATCTAGAAAATAGATAATTATATTTATAATAAAAAATAACATATATGGTAAGATCATAATATATGAATTATTTTACAAAAGAAAGGTGGTAAAAATGATGGAAGAAAAGAATTCAATAAAAATTAGCGTGTCAACGGTAATTATACTAATATTAATTTTGTTTATTGTATTTTTATTAGGATATATTTATATAATCAAAAATACAAAGCATGAATTATCATCATCAGAAAATAATATATATACTGAAACAATAGTTAATGAATCTAGGAATAATTATGAAACAAACAATATCTCAAATAATAAAAAAGAAAATTTTGTTAAATTTGAATTAATAATAGATGAGGGCTATAACGCTGGAAATAATGAAATAGCACATTATCATATTGTTGGTAAAAAGGAAGATGGGACAAGAAAAGAAATTATTGCAGTAGATGAAGTAAATGACGGTTCATTATATGTAGAACTACTTGGTGTAAATCAAAACAAATTATATTATACTGATAATAAAGGATTTGCATATATAGATTTATCAAGCAACAATTATGAAAGAACCTCATGGATAGATTTTGATGAAAAGAAATTAGATTACAGCTTATTAAGACACTATTTAATAAAAAATGACAAATTGTATTTTGAAAAAGCATTTAATAATAATGATTCATCGATTAACTCTTCATTTATAAGTTCAATTTATTCAATAGAATTTACTGATAAATCATTAGATGATGCAACTTTAATAATTGAAAATGCAGAAATATGTGGACTAAATATGAGTAATAACTCAAGTGACAATTCTATTTATTATACTAAATTTACAGATAATAAATTATATAAATATAATTTAGACACAAAAAAATCAGAATCGCTTTTTGAAGATGATTTAACAAATTATTATGATATGATAGGAAAATCTGAAATACTATATATAATGAATAATGAATTACGTACATATAATATGAATTCAGGTAAATCAATTTTAATTGATGACTTTGTTGATGATTTTAAAGCTAAAGACAATACATATTATTACATAAAAGACAATAAAATTATTAAAGTTTCTGGAAGTGATAAAACAACAATTTACACTAATACATATAATGATTATACATTGGATTATATATCATTTTTTGAAGATACCTTAGTATTATCATATAGCTATAATGATCCAGTTGATGGTGGTAGTATGGAAAAATATATGGTTAATGGTACTATTAAAGATGAAGCACCTACAATTTCTGTTAATATGAAAAATGGCAATTCTAGGCAATTTGGAATAAACTTAGTTGAGAAAGAAATAAATTAAAAATTTGACAAATTCCAATAATCTGTGTATAAGGAAATGAATAACCGCAGTGAATGCGGTTACCACTACATATAGTTATAACAACACATTCGCAATTTGGTAGAGAGCAGAATGTGTTGTTATTTTATTTCTTATCTATTATTGAATTTATATATTGTATGTATATTATTGTCAATAAGGCTACGTTTATTGTTGAAGAAACCATTAAGGTTATTATTAAAAAAGTATAAATCCCATAAACACCACCTCACTTTCTGATAACCGAAGTTATCTAGTGCAGTGGCAACACATTTCTACTACAATTTTCTTTTCAATGCTTTCCATTTAAAACCTCCTAAAAACAGACAAAGTGCTAGTTATGATAACTAACACTTTAAACTTAAAGTAGTGAAATAAAATTATTGAAAACTAAAAATCGAACTCTTTGAATTAATTTCAAAAGAGTTCGAATGCACTTTTGTTGGAGCCAATAAGCAGAATCGAACTGCTGACCTACGGGTTACGAATCCGTTGCTCTACCAACTGAGCTATATTGGCATAGAAGTATTATACATTTTTGATATTAAAAATACAAGTGAAATAATAGATAAAAAAGTTATTAAAAAAGACTTAAAATAGTAAACTTTTTTGAAGTTTTATGATATACTATTTGAAGTATTATTATGGATAAATGCGGGAGGATTTTATGAGCTTTTTTGATAAGTTGAAACGTGGTTTAGGAAAAACTGCAGACAAGATTAATAATGTTTTTATAAATTTTAGAAAAGTTGATGAAGAATTATTTGAAGAATTAGAAGATGCTTTAATTATGTCAGATGTAGGTGTTGAAACAACAGAAGAAATAATAGAAGCATTAAGATATAGAGTAAAAAAAGAAAAAATAGAAGATGAGCAACAAGTAAAAGAAATACTAAGAGAAGAAATGGGAAAACTTATGGATGTTGGAGATAGTAGCTTGAATTTATCAACAACACCATCTGTAATACTTGTTGTTGGAGTAAACGGTGTTGGAAAAACAACTTCAATAGGCAAAATTGCAAATAATTTAAGAAAATCTGGAAAAAAAGTAGTTATAGCTGCAGCCGATACTTTTAGAGCAGCTGCTGTGGAACAAGTGGAAATATGGGCACAAAGAGCACAAGTAGATTTAGTAAAAAAACCTGAGGGAACAGATCCAGCATCTGTTGTATTTGATGCGATACAAGATGCTAAAGCTAAAAATGCTGACGTATTAATAATAGACACAGCTGGAAGATTACACAATAAAAAGAATTTAATGGATGAACTAGGAAAAATAAATAAAGTTATTAATAAAGAATTACCTGATGCAAGTAAAGAAACACTTTTGGTATTAGATGGAACAACAGGACAAAATGCT
>OCVV012846785.1_pt1 | contig 16786 bp, 11 predicted proteins | sample 1539721 | NCBI WGS metagenome assembly OCVV01 (sample SAMN02144230, study PRJEB22623) | gut metagenome | biome: sheep rumen | host: Ovis aries | place: New Zealand | reverse complement strand
TTTATAAGTGATTGGAATTCAGATATAAAGGTACAAAAAATATCTCAGATTACCAACTTTTTATGCAACTTTCTTATCCCGAACTGACGTTGATTATGGAACTATTTAGCGGACAACAATGATAAATAAAACGAATGAGCTGTGTCAAAGTCTTTGATACAGCTCATTCGTTTTGTCTAAAATTTATTATAGTAATTTCTCCTTTTCATCTTCCGGTTGCCTCCTGGAATTGCCGTTTCAGTTTGCGGAGAAGATGAGGGTGGCTGGCGGTGATGTCGGTGGCTTGTGTTGGGTCGGCCTGGAGGTCGTAGAGTGTCCAGTCGTCAACATTGCCAAGTTCGTTGTCCGTGATGTTGCGTTTGGCACCTTTATAGGGTGGAATGAGTGCATATTGTCGGTAGCGAAAGGCCAGTCGACCAGCAGCTTCCACAACCATACTCTCGCGTCCGCGCTGCCGTTTGCCAAGGAACGTGGAGAGCATCTCGCGTGAGTCTAACGTGTCGGGTACCTGTTGCCCGATGAGTTTGCCTAAGGATGCGACAAGATCCTGCTGTGATACCAGTTTGTGGCTTTCTACAGGCTTGATATGTCCTTGCCAATAGACGAAGAATGGTACCCGTGTGCCTGCATCGTATAGGCTGTATTTTCCGCCTCGCAGACCGCCTCGTGGGTCGTGTTGCAAAGCTGATTCGCGAGCACCATCTACATAGCCGTCGTCGAGGACGGGACCGTTGTCGCTGGAGAAGATGATGAGTGTGTTCTCCAGCAATCCTTTCTCTTCTAACTTCTGCATGAGCTGACCTACGCACCAGTCGGCTTCTGCAATGACATCGCCCCGAGGTCCTAAGCCTGTTCGTCCTGCAAAGCGTGAGTCGGGGATGCGGGGAACATGCGGTTCATGAAGGCCATAGTAAAGGAAGAATGGTTGGTTTGTTGCTACTGAAGTGCGCTCGTCGATGTATTTAAACACCTTGTCCAGAAGATATTGTGCCATCTCATTGTCCCTCCAGCGAGCAGCCTGTCCTCCTTTCATAAAGCCGATTCGGGGTATACCATTGATGATGCTGTTGTTGTGACCATGGCTCCATTTCAGTTTCACTAATTCAGGATGGCTGAGTGCTGTAGGTTCGCCTTCGAAATTGTCCTTATAGCTGACCTCTATTGGGTCGTTGGGATCTAAACCTTCTACCAGCCCGTTCTCAACATAGACCGTAGGAACACGGTCTACAGTGGCGGCGATGAGGCATGTGTAGTCGAAACCGATGGCATTTGCCGACGGCGAAATTCGTTCATTCCAGTTGATTTTGCCTTGTCCCATGCCGAGGTGCCACTTGCCTATGGCCGCCGTGTGGTAGCCAGCTTGCTGGAACATCTTTGGCATCGTGAACTGGTCCGGAGAGATGAGCAGTGGGGCATCACCCGGAAGTATGTGAACGCCTTTTCGTTTCCAAGGGTACATGCCTGTGAACAATCCGTAGCGCGATGGGGTAGAGGTGGCAGATGTTGCATGACCGTCTGTAAAGCATACACCGCCACGAGCCAGGCGATCGATATTGGGTGTCTTGATGCTTGTCTGACCATAAGCGCTTACATCGCCATAACCTAAGTCGTCGGCGATGATCAGTATCACGTTTGGGTGTTGCTCTGCTGCAGCAAACGTAGGCAGAGATGCCAAGGTGGCAACCGGCAGTAGGATTTGTCTCATTGTTGTCATGCTTATTTCACGCTTATGTTATTTTCAATGATTTCGTCTTTGTCGTGTATCCGCGACCCTTCTTTCATTGGCCGAAGTTAGTGCGGATTGTTCTCGACAAGTTGGTGCTGGTTTGGTTCGTGGTTAGTTGTTACTCGTCAGCAAAGATAGTAATATTAATTAAAAGCGATGTCGAGATTGGCGAATAATCAGGAAACTCATAAAAAGTTTACCAAAATTGTCTGTTTGACCATGAAACTACTTTTTCTCACATGATAGCATGAGGATAGGGTAGGGAAGTGTTGTGTTTTATAAGAATTATATTTTATTTAACATATTTGAACACTCTGCTTCTAAATGCCCACAATAATCATACAAGATTTTTTTGCGGCAAGGCTCTATAAAACAACACATTGAAGCGTTTTCTTAGCCTCTGAGAATCGTTCAAAAATCTTTATCCGCCCAGTTGATTGTGTTTTTTTGATTCTCGAAGCGAAAATAATCCATGTTTTTTTAAAGGTTGAACGTTGGAGGTGTCGTACGCTTCATACTTCATGACGACTGACATCAATCGATTTGTAGGAACTGGTATCATAGCCAAGATTTACTTTTAATAGAAAAATCCCTCACTTTTCCCTTGCCATTGACCTTTTGATAAGTTTATGGTTTGAGAAAGGTGAGGGATTGAATCCTTAAATGATCTTTCTATAGTTGTACTTGCTTCAGAAGAACTTTGTCTCTTCGCCCACGACTTCGGAGAGAAGGAGGTTGGCAAGACGTGAGGTTCCGAGACGCAGCCATTGGTTGGTCAGCCATTTTTCGCCGAGCACTTCCTTGACGATGGTGTAGTAGACGAGGGCGTCGTGAACGGTGTTCAATCCGCCGGCAGGCTTGAAGCCAATCTGTATTCCTGTCTTCTCATAGTACTCCTTGATGGCCTGACACATGACGTAAGCAGCCTCGGGGGTGGCTGCGGGCTTCTCCTTGCCCGTAGATGTCTTGATATAGTCGGCGCCGGCGTACATGGCCAGGATGCTTGCGCGCTTGATGTCGGCAGGGGAGGGGAGGAGTCCTGTTTCGAGGATTACCTTCATCTTCTTGTCGCCGCAGACGCACTTCAGTTCCTGAATCTCGTCGCAGACGCTCTCGTAGTCGCCGCTCAAGTACTTGCCTACGCTCATGACGATATCGATCTCAGTAGCACCGTCTTTAAGGGCTAAAGCTGTTTCTGCTACTTTAACCTCTAAAACGGCCTGTGAGCTTGGGAAACTACCGCTGACGCACGCTACCTCGACGCCTTCCACTTCGAGGCTCTGAGAGACAATCTGGGCGAAACAGGGGTATACACAGATGGTTGCTACGTGTGGCAGATCGGGATAGGCCTCCTCGAACTTGTTAACCTTCTCCGTGAAAGCCAGCACGCTCTCTTCGGAGTCGGTGGTCTTAAGGGTTGTTAGTTCAACGCTGCCCATGAGGAATTTCTTCACTTCGACGGTGTCGTTCTCGGGTACTTTTTCATCTATAATTTTCTTTACCGCAGCGGCCACTTCGGCTTCGCTGACGTTCAGGTTGTACTTAGACAACGCTTGTTCGTACTTGTTTTGTTCCATAGTTTTATCTTTTATTGGTGATTAGTAAATAGATGATGCATACTACTGAAAGAAATGCGTAAGGCAAGAGGTCATTACTTGTCCAATTCTCCTGTTTTAGTTGCTTATAGATTAAATATGGTATGACGAGAGTGATGCTAAGAATCCATAATATGACGCTGGTCTCCTGTTGAGCAAACAGCATTTTGGCAATTAAGCTAAATGCGGCAATTAGAGCGCCAATAATGTGCAGGGTATAGAATATCTCGCGTATATTGCTTTTCTTCATCTTTTGGTTCTTATGGTTTACTCTTTGTTTTTGGTGTCCATAATGATTGTGACAGGCCCGTCGTTGCAGAGTTTTACCTTCATGTCAGCTCCAAATTCGCCATGACCTACAGGTCTTCCTATCGCTTCTGACAGCTTCTGGATGAAGGCCTCGTAGAGGGGAACGCTGATCTCGTGCGGTGCGGCCCTTAGCCAAGAGGGACGATTCCCTTTTTTGTAAGAGGCAAAGAGGGTGAACTGGCTGACAACGATGACGTTACCATCGGCGCCTTCATGTTCGCCTGCAATGTCCACGATGCTACGGTTCATGACGCCTTCAGCATCGTCGAACACCCGTAGCGCCGATACTTTGCGCACTAACCAGTCAACATCTTCCTGTGTATCAGACGATTCAATGCCTAATAGTATGACGTAGCCGAGTCCCTCGAATGCTGCGTTTACGTGGCCGTTGATGGTTACACTGGCGCCTTTAGCCCTTTGTATTACTATTCTCATTTAGTTGTTTTTATTCATTTAGTACATTGTTGTTCACTGAAGAGCTGCTTCCTTGAGAGAAATAGTTCTTTATCGCCTTGGCTTTTGCCTCACCTATCACTTTTGATAGCTCTTCTTCGCTGGCCTCTTTGATTCGCTTGACGCTCTTGAAGGCCTTCAGTAAGGCTTCTTTTGTCTTTGGCCCCACGCCCGGTATGGTGTCCAATTCCGAGCGTAATTGGCTTTTGCTACGTTTGTCGCGATGGAATGTTATGGCGAATCTATGTACCTCGTCTTGTATCTGTGTGAGGAGGCGAAATAGCGCGCTTTCTTGCTTTAGGGCAATTGTCATAGGTGGGTTGCCATAGAGTAGCTCGTGGGTTCTGTGGCGGTCGTCTTTGGCTAATCCTGCTATAGGTATTTGAAGTCCTAATTCACCTTCAACGACGGCGCGCACGACACTCATTTGTCCGGCTCCGCCATCCGTAATGATAAGGTCGGGTAGGGTAGTGCCTTCTTCTATCATTCGACTGTAGCGACGGCGAACGACCTCCTGCATCGAGGCATAATCATCCGGTCCAACGACCGTTTTGATGTTGTATTTTCGGTAGTCTGCCTTGCTCGGTTTACACTTTTTGAATACAACACACCCTGCCACAGCGTCACTGCCCGATATGTTTGAGTTGTCGAAACATTCAATCTGATAGGGTAGTGTTGGCAGCTTTAGGTGATCCTGTATTTCTTTCATTAGACGAACAGCCTTCTGCTCTGGGTTCAATTTGTCCTGTTGCTTCAATCGGTCGACTTTATATTGCTTTACGTTTAATTCCGAAAGTGATAGCAACTGACGTTTATCTCCCCTTTGAGGAATCGTTATTTCAATGCTTTCAAGTGGTAGTTCCACGTGGAACGGTAGCACGATTTCTTTTGCTGTAGATCCCCATTTGTCTCGCATATCCATTATGCCACGTACAAGCAATTCTTCTTTCGATTCATCGAGCTTCTTCTTGTATTCAAACGTGAAGGCTTGGTTGATGGCCCCTTCTACGACGTGTAGGTAGTTGATGTAGGCTATTTGTTCATCGTTGTCGATGGAGAAGACATCAATGTTGTGGCCTGTTGATGTGATGATCTGGCTCTTTTCTTGATGCGCTGTGATGAGTTCGTACCTTCGTTTGACTATCTGTGCCTCCTCAAACTTCATTTCAGCTGCAAGCTCTTGCATCTGTGTCAGCATCTCTTTACGTAATGTTGCCGTGTCGCCCTTGAGGATTCGTATGGCCGTATCTATGTATTGCATATATTCCTCATGACTCTGGTTTCCTACACATGGCCCTAAGCAGTTCTTCATGTGGTACTCCAGACACAGCTTGTATTTGCCTGTTTCTACACCTTCCTTCGTCATAGGTTGATGACAACGGCGAATAGGGTAGAGGTTCTTGAATAGTTCCAACAGGCCGTTGATGGTTGGGATATGACTATAGGGCCCGAAGTACATAGCTCCTTTACGGTCGATGTGCCGGGTCTTGAAGATTCGTGGTAGATACTCCTTGGTAACGGCAATGCTGGGGTAGCTCTTCCCGTCTTTTAACAATACATTGTATCGTGGCTGAAACTGCTTGATCAGTTGATTCTCGAGCAGCAGCGCTTCGGCTTCAGATTTGACGACAGTATAGGTAATGTTGTGGATCTTGCTTACAAGTACCTTTGTTTTGTAACGGTCTACCTCCGTGTGAAAGTATGTCGAGCAGCGTGCTTTTAGGTTCTTTGCTTTGCCCACATAGATAATAGTACCATGTTCATCATAGTACTGGTAGCTGCCAGGCTTCTCGGGCATATTGAGCACGATAGTCTTCAGCCTTTCAATGCGTTGTAGGTTCTCTTCTTTGGTCATTGTTCCACGTGGAACGGCTTTATTAAATGGTGACGAGTGTAGTCAGATCGATGCCTTTGAATAGGTCGCGGCCATGCAGTCCTTCGTCTGTAATCTCGATGATGAAATTGATGTAAACTTTCTTTGGTTTGAAATGTTGCACAAGCTTGTAAGTAGCAAGGGCAGTGCCACCTGTAGCGAGCAGGTCGTCGTGGATGAGCACGACGTCATTCTCGTTGATAGCATCGACATGCATCTCCACGGTGTCGACACCATATTCCTTAGTGAAGGATTCTTTGATGACTGTGGCGGGCAGTTTGCCTGGCTTGCGAGCCAGTACGACACCAGCTCCGAGGGGCACGGCTACAGCTGAAGCCATAACGAAACCACGGCTTTCGACACCCACGACCTTGGTAATGCCTTTGTCCTTGTACAGCTCGTACAGTTCGTCTGTCATGGCTTTCATGCATTCGGCATTCTTGTAGAGTGTAGTGACATCGCGAAAGTTAATTCCTTTTTTCGGAAAGTCGGGGATACAACGGAGGTTGTCGAGAATAAGTTTTTTGTCCATGTTGTTTATTTGATTGTTTAATTAGATGCTTACTTATATTGATGTTTATAGGCAGAAAATGCCACGCATAAATTGTCCTACCTTCCAAGGAGAACGAGGAGAACGTTGATGTCAGAGGGTGAAACTCCTGGGATGCGTGAGGCTTGAGCCAAGGTTTCAGGGTCGTGTGCGGTTAGCTTCTGACGACCTTCCGTGGAGATGGATTGAAGCGTGCTATAGTCGAAACGACCGCGAATGCGGATGTTCTCCAGACGATGCATCTTCTCGGCCTGTTCCACCTCGCGGGCGATGTAGCCGCTATACTTAATCTGTATCTCGGCTTCCTCTACAATCTCGTCTTGGCGTTCCGCTATGGTGTCGATGAGTTGGCGTAGGTGGGGTAGAGCAGGAGCGAGGTTTCCTATGCTTATCTGTGGACGTCCTAACAGTTCCCTCAGCTTGCAACCACGAGCAAGCGGTGCAGTGCCAAGCTGTTCGAGCAAGGCGTTGACATCGCCCATCTTGACGGAAAAGTCCTCTGCAAAACGTATAATTCGCTCTACTTCCTCTTTCTTTTTGAGGTAATGGTAAAGGCGTTCGCTGCTAGCGAGGCCCATTCTATGACCAATTTCAGTGAGGCGTGCATCGGCATTGTCTTGACGTAACAGGATGCGATATTCAGCACGTGAGGTGAACATTCGGTAGGGTTCATCCACGCCTTTACAGACAAGGTCGTCGATGAGTACGCCGATGTAGGCTTGATCGCGTTGAAGTACGAGTGAATCTTGTCCTGTGCAATGGCGTGCGGCATTAATGCCTGCGATAAGTCCTTGACCTGCAGCCTCTTCGTAGCCTGTAGTGCCATTGACTTGTCCTGCAAGGAAGAGACCAGAGATGACACGAGACTCCAGAGAGTGATGCAGTTGTGTAGGGTCAAAGAAGTCATATTCAATGGCATAGCCCGGACGATAAATCTCCAGATTGCGGAAGGCAGGGATGAGGCGAAGGGCTTCTATCTGCACCTCAATGGGCAGGGATGAAGAGAAACCGTTAAGGTAGTATTCGTTGGTATTCGTGCCTTCGGGCTCGAGGAAGAGCTGGTGCTGATCCTTGTCGGGGAAGGTGACGAGCTTAGTCTCTATACTGGGGCAGTAACGTGGGCCAATGCTTTGTATCTGACCATTATAGAGGGGTGAGTCTGGCAGCCCGGCACGAAGGCGTTCGTGGACGGCCTCGTTGGTGTAAGTAATCCAGCAAGGAAGTGAGGGTAGCCCACAGGACTCGCCCGCCACCCCTTGTAAGGAGGAAGTGGAATGTATTACGTTGTATGAGGATTTATTGCTTCCAAAAGAGGCAGCACCCTCGCTTGCGGGGGACGAGAAGGGGTAGTATGAGAACTTTCTCCCTTCGGTGTCGCCTGGCTGTTCGGTCATAAGAGAGAAATCGACTGAGCGGGCGTCTATGCGGACAGGGGTGCCTGTCTTCATGCGAGCGACGCGTATGCCGTGTTGAGCTATGCTCTCAGCCAACTCCAGAGAGGGTGGTTCGGCACAGCGGCCACCAGGGAGCTTGACACGGCCTATGTGCATGAGACCATTGAGGAAGGTGCCAGCGGTGAGGATGATACTCTTGGCGCGGAATGTCATGCCGAGGTATGTCTCTACACCGACAGCGGTTTTGGTAGCGACACAGTCGCTACATACAGAACTGGATTCTGCAATGGGGCTCTGGGCTTCAAGGTGGGTTTCCGCATTTGGGCTTTGGGCATCTGGGCGGGTTTTGGCTAAGGAGCCTTGTGTCCCAGGGCTATCTTCTACTATGAGGCGGCGCACCTGGTCCTGCCAGATATGCAGGTTGGGTGTGTTCTCAAGCACTTCGCGCCATGCCCAGATGAACTTTCCGCGGTCGCATTGGGCACGTGGGCTCCACATGGCTGGCCCTTTGGAGCGATTAAGCATCCGGAATTGAATGGTTGTAGCATCTGTGACGTGCCCCATGGCCCCTCCGAGTGCATCTATCTCTCTGACAATCTGTCCTTTGGCAATACCGCCTATGGCGGGGTTGCAAGACATTTGCGCAATTTTGTTCATGTCCATAGTAATAAGTAGCGTGCTCGCACCTATGCGCGCAGCAGCGTGAGCCGCCTCGCATCCAGCGTGGCCGGCACCTATTACAATGACATCATAATACTTTTCCAAATTCTTCTTTATATGTATTATCTAAAGTATTTCCCTACCACTGGTAAATTCTTCAGCGGCAGGTCTTTTTTGATGATGTAAGCAACGAAAACGAGAATGAGCACAGTGTTAATGACAATCTGTGCCCACGTGGGTACGGTAGCAGGAATGTACTCCATCGCGGCAAAGAGCACGGCGGTAAGGAGGACGTAGCAAGTAATCTCCTTCATCGGATAGTTGATAGGATTCTTCTGCTGGCCGATAATATAGCTGAGCACCATAGCCGTGCCATAGCCTGCTACGCCGCCCCAGGCGCATGCCCAGTAGCCATATGTGGGGATGAATAAGATGTTCACGGCCAGCAGCGTCACGCAGCCGATGGTAGAGAAAATAGCACCGTATATGTTCTTATCAATCAGTTTGTACCAGAAAGAGAGGTTGAAGTATACGCCCATCATGATCTCTGCGGCCATGACGATAGGCACTACGCCCAGTCCCTCGCGGTAGCCAGCACCGAGAATATACTTCAGTATCGGCATGTAACCGATGACGCAGAGGAATGACAAGAGCGTGAATATCAGGAAATATTTCATCGCCGTGGCGTAGTATTCGTTCTTGTCGGCATCCTTGGCCTTGGCGAAGACGATAGGCTCGTAGGCATAGCGGAAAGCCTGTGTGATCATGGCCATAATCATCGCAATCTTCACACAAGCGCCATAGATGCCCAGCTGCACGTTGGCTTCGGCTTGGTCAGGATAGACCTTAGGGAATACAATCTTATCGGCCACCTGATTGAGAATACCTGCCACGCCAAGGAAGAGCAGAGGCCACGAGTAGGAAAGCATGCGTCGCAGCAGACTGCCGTCGAAGTGCCATTGAATGCGTAGTAGGTCGGGGATGAAGAGGAGCGATATAAAGCCCGTGCACAGCAGATTAATAAGGAAGACGTAGAACACCGAAGTCTTGCCCAATACAACAAAATACAGTACATTGAGGCCTATATTTGCAAATATGAACAGCAGCTTGAGCGTTGCAAAGCGGATGGGGCGTTTCTGGAAGCGTAAGAAGCTGAATGGAATTGCCTGCAAGGCGTCCATCGCCACGACAGCCGCCATCATCAGCAGGTAGTCGTGGTGTTCGGCATAGCCCAGGTAGTCGGCAATCGGCGTGATAAAGCCGAAGATTAGTGCCAAGAATATGGCGGTGAGCGTGCCTACAGTGGCAAACGCTGTCGTGAAAACCGTGTCGGGCCATCTTCGACCAGCGGAACCCGACTGCGCGTCTGGGCCATCGTTGGCAAAGCGGAAAAGCGTCGTCTCCATGCCGAAGGTCAGCAGTACAAGGATAAGAGCCACGTAGGCATAGATGTTTGTGCTCACGCCGTAGTCGCCACTCTCTTTAGGCATGTAGTGGGTGTAGAGCGGTACGAGCAAATAGTTGAGGAATCGGCCTATGATGCTACTTAGTCCGTAGATGGCCGTGTCTTTGACGAGCGTGTTCAGTTTCGCCATAAAGTTTTCAAAAGAATATCAAAAGTTATAGTTTCAAAAGAAGCCTGCACGTGCCAGTGCGCGTGCAGGTTTCTTGGTATTTAGCCCTTTAGGGATTTATTTTGTCATTGAGTAGACAACGTCCATGATGTCCTTGCCCAGCTGGTCGGCAGCCTCCATGGTAGCTGCTTCGCTGTAGACGCGGATGATAGGTTCGGTGTTCGACTTGCGCAGGTGCACCCATTTGTCGGGGAAGTCGATCTTCACGCCGTCGATGTCGTTCACCTCCTCGTCCTTGTATAGCTCCTTCACCTTTGCCAGGATAGCGTCAACGTCGGTGTCGGGTGTGAGGTCGATGCGGTTCTTGGCGATGCAGTATGAAGGATAAGTGGCGCGTAGCTCGCTGGTCTTCATGCCTCGCTTGGCAAGATAAGTGAGGATGAGCGCAATGCCTACGAGGGCGTCGCGGCCATAGTGGGCGGCGGGATAGATTACTCCGCCGTTGCCTTCACCGCCAATGACAGCATGTGTGGCCTTCATCTTCGTGACAACGTTCACCTCGCCGACTGCCGATGCGTTGTACTCGCAGCCGTATTTACGAGTGACGTCGCGCAGGGCGCGGGTCGAGGAGAGGTTGCTGACGGTGTTACCGGGAGTGTGCTGAAGGATATAGTCGGCCACGGTCACGAGCGTGTACTCTTCGCCATACATGGTTCCGTCTTCACAGAAGAGAGCCAAGCGGTCTACGTCGGGGTCTACGACGAAAGCGATGTCGTAGCCGCCCTTCTGCATCAGTGCCTTGATGTCGCCTAAGTTCTTTTCCAGCGGCTCCGGGTTGTGCTGGAAGTCGCCTGTAGGTTCGCCATAGAGGCAGGTTACGGTCTCCACGCCGAGTTGCTCGAGCAGTTTGGGCAGGATGACACCTCCCACGGAGTTCACCGTGTCGAGTGCCACGCGGAACTTCGCTTTCTTGATAGCCTCCACGTCAACGAGTTCGAGAGCCTTCACGAGGTCGATATGTTTCTGGTCGTAGGTGTCGTCCTCGCGATACTTGCCGAGGTGGTCCACGTCGGCATATTCAAAGTCCTCGGCAGCAGCAATGCGCAGCACCTCGGCGCCTTCCTGTGCGTTGAGGAATTCGCCGTCGCTGTTGAGCAGCTTCAGTGCGTTCCACTGTCGGGGGTTATGGCTTGCGGTGAGTATGATGCCGCCGCAGGCACCTTCCTTGGTGACAGCAATCTCGGTGGTGGGCGTTGTGGCCAGGCCGATGTTCACAACGTCAAAGCCCATACCCATGAGCGTTCCGCAGACGACGTTTTTCACCATTTCACCCGAGATGCGTGCGTCGCGGCCCACGACAATTTTGTTGCTGCCTACAGTTTCCGTCTTGCGGATAAGCGTGGCGTACGCCGAAACGAACTTTACGATGTCCAGCGGATTCAATGTGTCGCCAGCGCGGCCGCCTATGGTGCCGCGGATGCCTGAAATAGATTTGATAAGAGTCATGTTATTAAGTTTAGAATTAAAGTTTGGTATTCAATTCGGCTACAAAATTAATGAATTAGGTTTGTATATTCACATTTTCATCTACTTTTTTTAGCTTAAATATGCCTTTTGTGAAATTAATTTCTTAAAAAATGCTCTCGTTGTGAGGCTTTCTTTTAACTTTGTAGCCATGAAATCCCTTAATCGAGCGTCCACAAATCTTTTGTACGCTGCCATTTTTTTTGCTCTTTCGGCTTTTATGCCTTTGCGCTCGATGGCGCAAGTGACGTCACGTCCGTCCACTGTTGCAGGTTGGGCCGACCGTCTTAGTCGTTTCGGTCGCGCCATTCCTCAAGAGAAGGTTTTCGTGCACATGGACAACACGTGCTATTTTCTGGGCGATACCATCTGGTTTGCTGCCTACACGCGTCGGACAGATGTAGACCATCCTTCCACGTTGAGCGGTGTGTTGTACGTAGAGTTGCTCAATCAAGAAGGTTATCTCGTCGAGCGTCAGATTGTGGAGATGCGTGGAGGCCGTGGTCAAGGCTGTTTTGCTTTGGCCGATACGCTCTACGGTGGTTTCTATGAACTTCGGGCCTACACCCGTTGGCAGCTCAACTGGGGCTTGACCGAGAAAGAACATACGAGCTATGCTGAGCAGTGGTTTTTTTCCAAGGATTTGGCTAAAGAGTACTATCGCGACTATGAGAAGCTCTACAGCCGCGTGTTTCCTGTCTACGATGCACCCGAGCAACCTGGCGAATACTTTCACGACATGACTACCCGTCCCCTTCGCCGATATTTCAAGAGTGGTGCCGAGTCGGCTCAACTCACCTTGTCGCTTTTTCCTGAGGGCGGCAGTGCTACGGCAGGTTTGCCATGCAACGTGGCTTTCGAAGCCGTCAGTGAGACAGGTGAGTGGCAGACAGGTAAGCTTGAGTTGTTCAGTCAGGGTCAGGTTGTTCAGCTGAGAACATCTGATGGTTCCACTGCCACGGCAGTAGATGCCGTCAGTCGTGGTCGTGGCCTTTTCTCGTTTACACCAGAATCCGGGCAGAAATATAAAGCCCGGTTCACTACTTCTGGCGGCGTCACTGCAGAGACCACTCTTGCCGTGAACGAGGCCGATGGCGTTTCGCTGAGTGTCCGTCGGCAGGCTGACGACTATGTAGTCGACATCTATTCCGCAGGCGCTGCTGCTCGCGAGCTTGGACTCACATTAATGCATGAAGGCCGTGTAGAGCGGTTCGAAACGATAGCGGCTGTCAATAGCACATCCCCAGGAACTGTTTCACTTGCTTCAGAGCCCCGGGCCACGTTCTCGCTGCCTGCTTCATCGCTTGTTCCTGGTGTACACCAGCTCACCCTTTTCGATGCCGACGGCCGCGTGTGGGCCGACCGCCTCTTTTTTGTTACCTCGTCGTCGCTCGGTCAGCCATCGCTGAAGATTGATGGAATCAAGGACCACTACGAGCCTTACGAACAAGCCACTCTGGAGTTGAGTGCCACTTTACCGTCGATGTCCGAAGCTGAAGGTCGGGCTGCTTCTGCCACCACCCTGTCGGTGGCTGTGCGTGATGCTGGCACCTCCGACCTCACCTACGATACGTCCGACATTCTCAGCGAGATGCTTCTTTCCTCCGAGATTCGCGGCTACGTTCCCGATCCCCGTTATTTCTTTGAAGCCGACGATGCCGAGCATCGCACTGCCCTTGACCTGTTGATGCTGACCCAAGGGTGGCGCCGCTTTGCCTGGCACACGATGGCCACGCCTGGAGCCTTTGAACTCAAGCAACCTGTTGAGGCTCAGACACCCATCTTCCGCGGCCAAGTGCTTAAATTCAAGACGGGATTGCCGCAGAACGACGTCGAGCAATTTGATGTTGTGTCTAACCCTTATGAATATGAAGAGATTGTCTATCGGCTTGAGATAGGCGCCGAACGTGCATTCATTAATGGCCTTTCTGATGGCTCTCCATCGCCAGCCGATATATATGAGGATACTGGATTAGGCGAGATACTGGAGACCATAAAGGCGGAAGCGCGGGCCAAGGAACGGCATCTGACGGCTGGCAGCTATCAGATGCATTCACCCATAGCCTCGTCGCGTTATGCAGCCAACGAAGGAGAGCTGCCCCATGAGATGCGTGTGCATGCCGAATTCACCCAGCCACATAGCGAATCCATCGTAGGAGACGTAGATACGCAGCATGGACATTTCACCATTCAGTCGCCGCGCTTCACGGGCTATTGCGTCTTCTTCCTGGCTGCCAGCGACACCCTGAAATGGAAGTCGGGGCGCCACACCTGGATAGACATGGACGACAGCAAGGAACCTGAATTCTACGTGCGTATTTCGTGGCCTTATCCTCGCTTTACACAACCTTACAGTCACTATCAGACCAGCTACCGCGAGGCACCAGCCTTCACGCCCCAGGCAGCACAGACGTCGCTTTTCAACCCCAAGACATTCGAGACTCAGATGGGCGGGCTCACCGTGATGGCCCGGCGAGGAGGCCTGCGCACTTTCGATGCTTCGCATCCTGCCATCGTCGTGGATGCCTACGAAGCCTTCAACGAGACCTGTGATGCCGGTCTGGCCTCAGGCTGGTACCGCGGACGCATTCATTTCATCAACAATATTGCCCGCACCTATATAGGCGACATGAACACGACCCATGCCTATTTGCTCGAACCGCGCTACGATGGTCGCAACATCTCGTTCAACAGGCCTGCGGCTACCATCAACCGCTACAATCTGCTCACCAACCTCGACAGTGTGCGCATCTATACCGACTTCAAGCCCCGCTACGGTGCCGATCCACGGGTCACAGAGGATAATCTCGACCGCGTAGGCATAGATTTGCGCCTCCTTCCTGACGAAGGCCAGCGGGTGAGTTACCGCGATCGACGCTACGTGTTGCAGGGCTTCAATGAGATAGAGGACTTCTACAACCCCGACTACAGTCGTACCCGGCCCTCTGATGATGCCGCCGACTATCGTCGCACGCTCTACTGGAATCCGGCCTTGCCGCTCGATGCCGACGGGCATGCCACCGTCCGTTTCTTCACGGGAACACGCCCGGCGACGCTGTCCGTCGAAGCCAATGGACAGGCAAACGACGGCACCTTGTTGCACGTGAACACATCAAACCCCTGATCTGGCCAACAGATCTGACGCATTCCTAACGAAGCTGAATATAAACTAACATACCTAACAACAACCAAAATTATGGACCAAAAACTACTTTCCATTGTCGACCAGTTCGCCATTCGCGGAATGGTCGCAGAAATCAAACCACTTGGTGAAGGTCTGATCAACGACACTTTACTCGTAAAGACTGCTCAGACCGAAGCCCCCAACTACGTGCTCCAGCGCGTCAACACCAATGTCTTCCCCGATGTCGATATGCTGATGAACAACATTCGCGCCGTCACGGGCCATATACGTCAGAAGCTGGAGGCACGCGGCGAAGACGACATCGACCGCAAGGTGCTCACCTTCGTGCCGCTGAAGTCCGACCCTGCCAAGCTTTACACTACCGTCGACGGCGAGCCTTGGCGACTGATGGTGTTCATCAACGATGCCGTGACCAAGCAAGCTGTCAACCCTGAATCCAGCGAAGCCGCAGGCGAAGCTTTCGGCGACTTTCAGGCCATGCTGGCCGACATTCCCGTACCGCTTGGCGAGACCATCAAGGATTTCCATAATATGGAGTTCCGCCTCCAACAGCTGAAAGAAGTTATTGCCAAGGATCCCGCAGGCCGGGTAGCTTCCGTGCAACCTATCATCGACGAACTGCTCTCGTATGCCGACGAGATGACCATCGCCGAGCGCCTCGGACGCGAGGGTAAGTTGCCCAAACGTATATGCCACTGCGACACGAAGGTCAACAATATGATGTTCGACAAGCAGGATCGTGTGCTCTGTGTCATCGACCTCGACACCGTCATGCCCAACTTCATCTTCTCCGACTACGGCGACTTCCTGCGCACAGCAGCCAACTTCACGGCCGAGGACGACCCAGACCTCTCGAAGGTTGGCTTCAACATGGAGATCTTCAAGGCCTTCACACGTGGCTACCTCCGCTCGGCCAAGAGCTTCCTCACGCCGCTGGAGAAGGAGATGCTGCCCTATGCCGCCACCCTCTTCCCCTACATGCAGGCCGTGCGCTTCCTCTGGGACTACCTCTCAGGCGACAAATACTGGAAGTGCAAGTACCCCGAGCACAACCTCGATCGCGTGCGCAACCAGCTCACCCTCTTCCGCAGCGCCTATGCCCTGAAACCCGAGATGGCCGCCTTCATTGCGCGACAATGATTTTTTATCTGGTTGGTCGCATCATTCAACCCGCTTAGGTGCATCGGCCGATTCTCTTAGGCGCATCAGCCAATTCTCTTAGGTGCATTGGCCAATTCTCTTAGGTGCATCGGCCGATTCTCTTAGGTGCATCAGCCAATTCTCTTAGGCGCATAAAAAACGAACCCTCAGGCACACTGAAAAGTGCACCTGAGGGTTTGTTGTTTCTTCTATTGAAGAATACTTTGCACGGCCTGCATAAGCAAAACGCCCAAATCAAGCTATAAACCACGAAAAAAGAGAACATTTCTTTTGTTTAATCGTTAAAAACATCTATTTTTGCAGCACCTTAAGCTCGTTGTACTGTCTTAAGACCGTATTTATTAACTAAAATTATATCATTTTCAAAACTATTATTTTTTATCATTTATGTGGTTAATTGACTCATCAATCGGAAGAAAAGTAGTCATGTCCGTGACAGGCTTGGCCTTGATTCTCTTCCTGACGTTCCATGCATGCATGAACGTCGTAGCTCTGTTCAGCCCAGAAGGCTACAACATGATCTGCGAATTCCTCGGCGCCAATTGGTATGCCGTGGTCGCTACCATTGGCTTGGCAGCCTTGATGGTTCTGCACTTTGTGTTTGCCATCATCCTGACCATTCAGAACAAAAAGGCTCGTGGCACCGACAGCTATGCCGTGACCAACAAGCCTGAAAAGGTGGAGTGGTACAGCCAGAACATGTTCCTGCTCGGCTGCATCGTCGTGTTAGGTCTCTGCCTGCACCTCTACAATTTCTGGTACAACATGATGTGGAGCGAGCTCATGGGCAACGCTTACACACAGTTGCCTTCGCCCAGCGAC
>OCVV011228073.1_pt1 | contig 16786 bp, 9 predicted proteins | sample 1539721 | NCBI WGS metagenome assembly OCVV01 (sample SAMN02144230, study PRJEB22623) | gut metagenome | biome: sheep rumen | host: Ovis aries | place: New Zealand | reverse complement strand
CAAGCATAGCCTTTTCCATCTATCATTATGGTATCCGTAAATACTTTTCCACTATAATGCTTACTACAAGCTGAATCAGTATTATATCCTAAGGCATTATATCCAGTGGAATTTTCATCATTACAAGCTATTCCATTAGAATCATTTACAAATGTAATATTATCAGAAGTAGAATTCTTTGTGACAGAGACACAACCAGGATGACCAGAAATATATGAGGAACCCCCACCAGCTCCTTGAGAATGCTCAGATCCTCCACCCCCAAAGTAACCAGAGCCACCACCTTGAGTGGCTATCTGTTTTTCATTTAACATAGTTCCGGATTTTCCAAATGATCCCTTACAATATCTATCTCCTACTTTTTTTCCTAAATCATTACTACAAAACTTATCCTCACCTGTACACTCAGTGTATCCACCTTCAAATTGGGTAGCACCACTTCCATATCTTCCGTAATAACTTTGACATTGACCATTATAGCCAATTAATCCACCAGCAGGACCACCAGTACAATAATTAGTTCCATTATAAAAATTGTTAAATGTTCCTCCTGCTGCCCCCGCTACCATTAATCTACTCTTTAAAGAATTTGAATCATCCCAATTTCCATTAACCAAACGAATATCTGTTGCCCCTCCACCAGTCTCGAAATACCTCGTTTCATTAAATCCTGTTTGACCCATAGTCTTTCCTCCACTATTAAATGGATTGTCAATAATTTTTAGTGGTGTTGTTTCTTCTATTCCTTGAGATCCAACATAAATATATATTTTTTCATTTTTTTTCATTTGAATATTTCCAGCTGTATAAGCACCATAGTTTGGAGTTACTAATCTTGTACCTCCCGCTGCTCCCCATAATTCAACTTTGTATATTCCATTATATGGTGCAATAAACTCTTGTACATCACCAGTATAATCAAAGTTATAATCTGTTACTTCTTCAAGACATGTTATTTTGGCAAAACCGTCACCATCATTTCCTGTCATTGTAGATGTTCCGTCATGTGTCGGCATTCCAACTACTTCTGTTCCTACCTCAGTTGTCCATTCATATCCTTTGCCATCTATCATTTTTGTATCAGTAAAAATATAATTACTATAATGTTTTGAACATGTAATATCAGTAGTGCCATCAGCACACTGATTTCCGTTTGAATCATTTCTCGGAGTTGTATCTGATTCAGCAACAATGGCTACACATCCGTTGTGGCCTGAGATAAATGAGGAACCTGATCCTCCTGATGGTCCACCACCACCACCATAGTATCCTCCTGCTCCTGAATTATATGCACTTCCACTTATAGCTCCTTCTGCAGTTATTTGGTTAGCCGCTGTACCACCAATTCCAAATTCTCCGTTACCTCCATCATAGGTATAAAGAGTACTACTTCTTGCATGTGAACCAATACCACCAGCAGTTTGTGTTGTAATATTTACTTCCCAATTTCCACCAGAAGGAATTCCATAACTTGTCAATCCTCCGGCATCAGCTGATGGCTTAGCATGTTGATCATTATACGTTTGACCACTTCCAGCAGCAACCATTATTCTAGATGATAAAGAATCTAGATCATACCAGTTTTCTGTTTCTTTTAAACGTATATCTGTGGCTCCTCCACTAATACCTCCAATAGAATCCTTGCTAGAATTAAATCTTTTACTTTGACCACCAACGTAAACGTATAAGTGTTCACCTTTATTCAATTTTATTTTTCCTGATGTATATGCAGCAAAAGACTTATGTTCTTGTATATAATCATTTTTATAATTATCTCCACTTGCTCCCCAAAGTTCTACTTTATAGTATCCAGTTTTTGGTACTACAAATTCTTGTGGTTCTCCAGTATATCCAAACGTAAATTCATTGCCATTTACATATTCTTCAAATGTAAAATCTAAAGTTAGTTTAGTTTGATTAATTGTTCTTTTTACTAATGTTATTCTTGAATGACCATTGCCTTCTTTAGCAACGTTTTGCTTTGGTGATAGTGAATGTGATTTTGTAGTTATTGTTCTTGTATTTTCAGCCTGTGACTCCAAGCAATTATAACAATACATTTTTTTATCGTATAATTGAGAATTACCTATGTAACCAGAACCTCCTGTTCCAGCTGCATTACTATAGGCAGCTTTTGACTGAACTGTTGTTCCTCCGTAGTAGCCACCGCCACCACCACCGTTACCTTCGCAACCATTATTTCCATCTCCGAAGCTTCTTCCTTCTTGACCTTGTCCGAATAGATAACCTGTATTTTGGTTTGCTCCTTCTAAATATATGTATGGATATTGTGAATAATCACCATTACGGTCATTACCACCACCTTGGATTCCTCCTCCGGCTCCTCCTATTAATACTTGACTGTGTGCAGCTCCGCCACCGCCACCAGAGACAATAAGAATTGAGTCTCTGTTATTTTCTAATGTTGATAGTAATCCTGTAGTTCTAGCAATATGAGTTGCTCCACCGCCACCAGAACCACTATAGAATGATTTGCCTTGTGCTTTACCTCCGGCTCCACCACCATTATATCCGGCTGTTCCGCCATATAAAGATGATTCGTTTGGCTTATTTCCTGATCCTCCTTGTCCACCAACTACAATATTTAATTGGTCGTTTTTGTTTAGTTTTATATATCCTGTGGCATAACCCCCATAACCAGAAGTATATTTTATTGATTTTAATTGTCCACCTTGAGCACCCCATGTTTCTAATTGATAGATTCCTGTGTATGGAGCTGTAAATGTTTGCTCACCACCAGTATAGTCATAATTATATTCACTACCATCTTCTATTTTTCTTGTAAGTGTTATTTTGGCATAACCATTACCTTCTTTTGCATATTCAGAAGTTGGTGTTGATGAGTGATTATTTGTAGCAACAGTTTTGGTTGATGTATCATTTGATTCTTGGCATTGATAACAATACATTTCTTTATTTGATAATTTATCATTTCCTATATACCCAGAACCACCGGCTCCTCCATATCGGCTTCCACCAGCACCACCGTAGTAACCGCCGCCACCGCCACCAACACGTTCACTTGTTCCAGTTCCACCTTGGCCAAAAGAACCATTTGTTGAATATACTTTTACGTTATTTTCTCCATTTTGAGAATACATTCCTATTCCACCAGCATTTTGTGTTCCACCTGTTGGTATTCCTGATCTTATATATTGAGTTGAAGTAGATAGTAAAATACCATCTTGTCCTTCAATTCCACCACCAGCTCCTCCTGTAGTAAAGTAGAAGTCACTAGTATTAGCAGTTCCATAAGTAACAGCTCCACCGCCGCCGCCACCAACTATTAATATATTATCTTTATAATTTTCTAATTTATTAAGAAGTCCTTTCATAGTAGAAATATGAGTAGCTCCACCACCGCCACTGGCTGGAAGTGATGCATTATTACCTGATTTTCCTTCTCCTCCACCATTATATCCACCAGGAGTAGTATGTGTTCCATTAACAAATGTTCCGCCAGTTCCACCAACATTAATATAAATTTTTTGATTTTTTCTTAAAGTTACTTTTCCTGTAGAATATCCACCATATCCTCCAAGATTTGAATTATTCGCTTTTCCGCCTTGCGCACCCCATACTTCAAGTGTATATTCCCCGTCATATGGTGCGATAAATTCTTGTTCTCCACCAGTGTAATCAAATGTATATGTCTTAGTCTCATATACATCATCTTCTTCTACGACAGTCACATTATTTGTAAATTTAATTTGGAATGTCTTCTCAGTATGTGGTTCAACGATATTTCCAATAGAAGCATTAAGTATTTCATATTTAACATCTTTATTGTCATAAGCCTCTTCCAAAATATCAGTAATTTTATATCTCTTATCAGACACATTACTAATAGTAACTTCATAAGTTAAAGAACTAGCTTGTCTAGGTAAAGATACATCTGTAGATATAGTTCTATTTGTATATTCAGAACTTGTATTTTCGTACCCATTGTATTCGGTTTCTAAAAGACGGATGTTTGTAATACGGATATCTTTATCTACTCTTACGTATGCTTTTCCGTTGATGAATAGGTTCGTATTGAATGATGCGAAAGATACAGTGACAAACATGATTAAAACAAGAATAGAAAGCTTACGATTCCACTTTAGTTTCTTCATGCTTATCACCTACCTTTTTTATCTATTTTTACTCATCTTATATTATACCAAATAATTCAATACATTTGGTGTTTTTAACGTAAAAAAAAGAACGATTTTTTATCATTCTTTTTATTCATTTTTAATCCAGTTTGCAGTGTACTTTCTATTTCCATTTGAACCTTTTTCAATTGTAATTGATTGAGGTGTTGATATATATGCCTCAAAACTAGTAGGTTTTTCTACTTCAACTATCATTGGATATCGTATTTCATCATAATCTGTATTAGTCTTAACATAAGGAGCTCTTACCCCTGTTACTTCTACATTTTTGGTGAATGTATATATTCCACTTCCACCATTTATATCCCCTTTATTCTTGAATAAACTAACGTCTTTTATGTAATAAGTTCCTGGTGAAAGTGTAAATAAAGTATCCGCAGCATCAGCCCAAGTTCCTTTAAACCAAACATTAACTGGTGACGATTCCACTTCCGCTTCTATTTTTCCTTTTAATCTGTACGTTCCATCGCCGTTTAAAATGCACTGCATTCCAGATACGTATCCACCTTTAGCTGTGGACATATCTAATAAATTCTTACCACCTGTCCAGCCTGCAAAAGTATATCCTTCTTTTGTTGGAGTTGGTAATGTAAATGTATCTGTTTCTTCATTATATGTCGTTGGATGCCCAGTTATTGTTCCACCATCTAGGTTATATTCTATATCATAATTCTTTATCCAATTAGCCTTATAATGTCTATTTCCAGATGAATAATATGGAATAGTTAGGCTCTTTTGCGGTGTTTCAATAAAAGATTCATATTTTGTTGGAATCTTTCCTTCTTCTATTTGGAACCAGTACTCTCCAGTTTCAAATTTACTGGCCATTTCACTATTCATCATTGATTTAAAAAACGCAATTATTATATGTCCATTTGCTGTACTTTTTACGGTTATTGTATTATCAGCACTTGCACCATTAGCAGCCGATGTTATCGGCTCATTAAAATCATCAGAGGCCTTCATTATTACATACTTTCCTCCATCTGTTCTTAGTGGTAAATTTGTTGATAAAGTATAATATGTGTTTGGTTTAACATCAAATAATCCTCTTATTCCACTTGTAGCTGATGTTGTTCCTTCGCCTAGGTGTTGATTATTATATATATAATCATAACTAAAGATATTTTTGCCGCCTGTCCATCCTGTGAATGTATATCCTTCTTTTGTTGGATTAGGTATTGATTTTGTGTTATCTAGATAATAGTAACTAGTCGGTTGACCTGTTACATTTCCACCATCTAAATCATATTCTACATTGTAATTTACTTGTTTCCAATGTGCATAATATGTTGTATCCTCACTTGGTGCATTTGACTCGGCCGTTATCTTATTTCCTTCTATAGGATCATCATACCAACCTAAGAATTCCCAACCATCTCTGAATGGTGTTGGTGCAATATTTTCTCCAACTGGTTTAGTTTCTGTTGCTTGATATTGTGGATAAGTTTTTTCATGATATTTATGTATTTGATAGTTTCTTATCCATAATGTTCTGTCATCACCAACGGATCCCCAACTATACATCGTGAATGCTCTCCAGCGATAATCAGTAGCTGTAAAAACTCTACTATATTTTTTCCAATTTGGAGTTATAGTATATTCTATTCTTCCTCCAGCTTCAGGTCCTATATTACCAGTAAACTCTTTATTTCCTTTAGCCTCAAATGAAAATTCATATACTTCTCCTACTTCTAGATCTATGTTTCCCTTAAATCCAAAATAATAACCTCCAGCTTCTTGTGTACAAGTAGACTTTTTATTTGCAGTTACCAAAGAACCATTTTCATTTATTTCTCCATTAATAGGAAATTCTGAAATATCAGTTGGTCCCGGACAGCATCTAGCATAGGAAAACGTATTATATAAGTCATACATCATGTCATTATCTAAATAATTATCGTCGTATGTAATAGTATAATCATAAAGATGTCTTGCAAATTCAAATTTTAATGTTAGTTTTGCATTATTAACTTGTCTTTTTAATAATGTTATTTTAGAATAGCCATTTCCTTCTTTGGCAATATTTTGTTTTGGTGTTTTTGAGTGAGATAAGGTAGTTACTGTTTTAGTATTAAAATCATTTGATTCTTGGCATTCGTAGCAATACATTATTTTATCTGTTAAAAGACTATTTCCTATGTAACCAGAGCCACCGCCTCCAGCTTGTCTTATACTTCCTCCGCCACCATAGTAACCTGCTCCTCCTCCAGCTATCTTTGATGATCCACCATTATTGTAGGTTCCACCTAACCCAAATTTTCCATTTGTTTCTTCGCCTTCACAATCATTAGTATTACAAGAGTTATAACCAATTCCTCCTGTATTTTGGGTTCCACCTGTAGATATTCCTGTCCAATAATAATTCTGTGTAAAATCTATTGTGCTTGCGTTGTTTCCTATATATCCACCACCTGATCCCCCAGATGATTTATATCTAGAATAGTATAAACTTCCTCCACCTCCGCCGGCGACAATAAGTAATTTATCAAGTTTTTCTTCAAAAGTATTAAGTAGTCCGGATTCAGTTGCGATATGAGATGCTCCTCCGCCTGAACCAGAATATACATTATAATTTGTTAAACCTCTTGCTTTTCCACCACCGTTATAGCCACCATCTATAACTGGTGAGTTACTTGTATATGAACCTTTACCACCAACATTGATATATAAATTGGTGTTTTTTTCTAATGAGATATTACCAGTTGAATATCCTCCATAACCTCCTGGATAATCTTTATTATAATACCCACCTTGAGCTCCCCATGTTTCTATTTTATATATTCCAGTATATGGAGCTGTAAATACTTTTTCACTGCCTGTGTAATAATAATCATATTCTGCACCTGTGTCTATTTTTGCAGTAACTGTTAATCTAGCATATCCATTTCCTTCTTTAGCATAGTTTGAAATTGGAGTTTGCGAATGATTATTTGTTGAAATTGTTTTAGTTTGAATTTCATTTGATTCTTGGCAATTATAGCAATACATGACTTTGTTATTTAAATTGGGATTGGCTATATATCCAGAACCGCCACCTCCAGCTGCTCCACTACCTGCATTTCCTGCATAGAAACCACCTCCAGGGCCTCCATGACCGCATTGAGGACGAGAATTAACGTAGCTTCCAAAACCACTTAATCCACAAGATATTCTAAAATCTGCTGACTTTACTTGTGTTCCTCCTGCTCCTGCTGGATATCTATATGAATTACCATTTGTTTCTCCTGAAGAACCTACTATTCCGCCACCAGAGCCACCATTTCCTGAACCATATAGTTCTTCGTTTCTTGTTGCAGCACAGGCTCCTCCTCCACCACCAGCTACAATTATGATTTTATCTGATGAATAATACGTATTATCAATTAAGTTTCCTTTATATTTTTCTAATTTGTTTAGTTCTCCTGGTAAAAAAGAAATGTGTGTTGCTCCGCCACCTGATGAACCTATCCATACTTGACTATTATATCCACTAGGTCCTCCACCATTATAGCCACCATCAACATATTCAACAGCACTGGTATTTGTTATACCTGCACCTCCTACATTTATATTTAATTTTTGATTTTTCTGTAGTTCTATTTCTCCTTTGGAGTAACCACCATATCCTCCAATATAATTATCTGCTATCTCTGAAGTTGCATTACCACCTTGTGCTCCCCAAACTTCTAGAGTATATGTTCCTGTGTATGGTACAACAAAAGTTTTTTCTTCACCAGTATAATCAAAATCATATGTTAGAGTTTGATATACATCTTCTTCCTCTGTTATTGTTTTATTGTTTGTAAATTTTATAGTGAAGGTTGTTGTGGTATTTTTTGGTAAAATTGTATTCTTATTAGCTCCGACAATTTCATATGAGACATCTTTATTTGTGAAGTTTTCCTCTATAATATCCGTAATATCATAATCGTATGGATATGTATTTTGAATGGATACTTGATATGTCACAGAAGATGCTTGTTTTGGTAGATTTGCATCCATTGTGATTGTATTCTTATTATATTCAGGATCCATTGTTTCGTATCCATCATATTCTGTATCTAATAATTTTATATCTACTATACGGATTGCTTCATCAACTCTTACGTATGCTTTTCCGTTGATGAATAGGTTCGTATTAAATGATGCGAATGATACTGTGATAAACATGATTAAAACAAGAATAGAAAGCTTACGATTCCACTTTAGTTTCTTCATGCTTATCACCTACCTTTTTATCTATTTTTACTCATCTTATATTATATCAAATATGTCTATGGAAATGGTGATTTTGGCATAAAAAAAGTCTCTTTTTTAAGAGACTTATTCTTCTAATCCACGTTTTATTCTTTTATCTATAATTCCAATTATCACACACTCTACTGTTTGAATAGCCAGTGTGGTGAAGTAACCGATCCAGTAACTGTCAGTGATTACTGCTTTTATATCAAATAAAGTATATAGCATATAGTAAATAACTAAAGCAAATAAGTAATTTAGTATCGTTAAAATTAATGGTTGAGTTGTATTTTGTAGCAAGAAATAATAGATAAATAAATTTACTATTTGACTCGCAACATAAGCACCTAATTCAGCGACTAATGTATTAAACCTTAAATTAACGCTTAAACCAATACTCATTATAATTACAAATGATGCCATAGCAACTGCAGATAGGCATATTGCGGATACTGCTTTGGCGTAATTAAATTTCTTTGTTATATAATTTGTAAGTAAATAAATTAATGGTAGTAAAAATAATGAATAAGTTAATTCTACTCCGTTAATATTAAACATATATGTTTTTAATGATTCTGTTAATATTACTAATGTACTTAATAGCAAGGTATATAACCAACTATCTTGTTCCACCATTTTATTCTTTTTCATAACACTCTTCCTCTACTATAACATTATTATATTATTGTTTTTTAAAAAAGAAAAGAAAAAAAAGAATGATTACTCATTCTTTAATTTTTGAATTATACTTTCAATATGGTTTCCATATTCGATTGATGTATCATATACGAATTTTAATTCTGGAGTATGTCTTACATCTACACGTGATGCAAGTTCTGTTCTTAAGAAAGGAGCAGCTTTTTTTAATTTTTCTTCGATTAAATCTTTTTTATCTTCTTCTAATACAGTGTAATATACTTTTGCAAAAGATAAATCAGATGTTGTATCTACTCCAGTAAGTGTTACTAATTTTAAATCTTGATCTTTTACTTCTCTTAGAAGAACCATTGATAGTTGTTCTTGAAAAGCATGATTTAATCTTTCTATTTTTAAATTAGCCATATATTATCTCTTTATTTCTACTAGTTCGTATACTTCAATTACATCATTTTCTTTATAGTCTTGGCAATTTTCTAAAGTTAGGCCACAATCCATATTGTTTTTAACTTCTTTAACTTGATCTTTTTCATGTTGTAGAGTTTTAATTGAACCATTGTAAACTACTACATCATCACGGATAATTCTTGCCTTTGAACCATTTTTAACAGTTCCTGATGTTACGTGACATCCTGCAATTAGACCAACTTTAGAGAATTTAAATATTTGTCTAACTTCTAGAGTACCTGTTACTTTTTCTTCATATTCAGGCTCTAACATACCCTTCATTGCAGCTTCCATTTCTTCTACTGCTTTATAGATAATGTCATATGTCTTAATAGTAATTCCATATTGTTTTGCAGTATCCATTGTCTTTGCACTACCACGTACATTAAATCCAATAATAATGGCATTAGATGCAGAGGCTAGAACTACATCACTTTCTGTGATAGCTCCAACAGCTCCACGAATAACAGTTACTTTAACACCTTCAACATCAATTTTTTCTAAGGCATTTTTAACAGCTTCTAGTGAACCATTTACATCTGCTTTTAGAACTACTTTAATTTCTTTAATACCTTCTTGAATTCTACCAAATAGGTCTTCAAGGCTCATTCCACTGAAGTTAGAATCTTGTTCTTTATTTCTTAATGCTCTTTCTTCAGCAATTTGTTTTGCTTGTTTTTCAGACTCAAATGCCATGAATTTATCTCCAGCACTTGGTACTTCTGATAATCCTGTAACTTCTACTGGTGTTGCAGGTGATGCTTCAACAATATTTTGTCCTAAATCATTCTTTAATGTTCTAACTTTTCCATAATAGTTTCCAACTACTATTGGGTCTCCAATACGTAATGTACCATTTTGGATTAATAATGTTGCAGTTGAACCTGTCTTATCATCTTTCTTAGATTCAATTACAGCACCTGTTGCATAACGGTTTGGATTTGCTTTATATTCTTGCATTTCAGCAATTAATAAAATATTATCTAATAATTCTGGAACACCTTCTCCAGTTTTAGCGGAAATCTTTGTAGTTACAATATCTCCACCCCATTCTTCTGGAGTAAGTCCATTTTCTACTAAACCAGTCATGATTCTTTCAACATTAGCTTCTGGCTTATCAATCTTATTAATAGCTACTAAGATTGGTACTCCTGCAGCTTTAGCATGATCAATTGCTTCTTTAGTTTGAGGCATTACACCATCATCAGCAGCAACAATGATGACAACTATATCAGTAATTGATGCACCTCTTGCACGCATTTCTGTAAATGCAGCATGTCCTGGTGTATCGATAAATGTAATTTTTTTACCATTTACGTTTACTGAATATGCACCAATTGCTTGTGTAATTCCACCAGCTTCTCCACTAACTACACTAGAGTTTCTAATATAATCTAGTAATGTAGTTTTACCATGATCTACATGACCCATGATTGTAACTACTGGAGGTCTTTCAACTAAATCTTCTGGTCTATCTTCAATTTCTAAGTTTTCAAAATTAGAAATATCAGCAGTTTCTTCTTTCTTTAATACCTTATCAAAGTCTGCTACTACAATTTCTGCAGTATCATAATCAATACTTTGATTAATATTTGCCATAGTACCTAACATCATTAATTTCTTAACTAATTCTACTGGAGCAACCTCTAATAAATTAGCTAAATCTGTAACAGTCATTCCCTCTTTATATAGAATTACATTCTCATCTTGAGGAGCTTCATTACTTTGTAATTTTTCACGATGTTTATACATCTTTTTTCTTTCTTTTAAGAAATTCTTATTGTTAACTTTATTAGATGTAGATGTTTCACTTCTTTTATTTGATTTTTTAACTCTTTCAAAAGAAGTTTCATTTTCTAAATCAAATTTTGTATTTTGAGCTAATTCTTCTGCTTTATCTTCTACTTCTTCATCATCATATTCATCTTCGTAATCATCTTCTGTAGAATCATCACTACTATCCTCTGATGTTATCTCTGAAGAAGCATTATCTAACTCAACGATTTCTAAATCTTCTAATAGAGTGTTTTCGTCTTCGTAGTTAATTCCTAACTTATCACATAATGCTTTGACTTCTTCTACTGTTAATCCAACGTCTTCTGCATATTCCTTTATACTCATCATAAAGACTCACCTCACTTTTCTTATTTTTCGATAGCTTTTCGAATTTCTTCATAGACGCTATCGTCTATTTTGATTTCTAGTTTCTTCTCTAGGACATTTCCTTTTTTGGCTTTTTCTAGTACTTCTATATCTTTTTTAATATATGCACCTCTACCATTAATTTTCCCAGTTTCATCTACTAGAACTTCTCCTTCTTTTGTTCTTACAATTCTTAATAACTCTTGTTTAGGAAGTTGTTCTTTTGTAATAACACAGGTTCTTAAAGGTATTTTTCTTGTTTTCATTTTAACACCTTCTTTTATCTAAAATTAATACCTGCTTCTCTTGCTTGTTCACTTGTTTTAATATCAATCTTGTAATCAGTTAAACGATGTGCAAGACGAGCATTTTGTCCTTTTTTACCAATTGCTAATGAGAAGTTATCTCCATCAGCAATTACCATTGCTTCTTTCTTCTTTGGATCAGTAATTGCTACTGTTAATTCTTTAGCTGGAGATAATGCATTTTCAATAAATACAGCTGGGTCGCTATCGTATTTAACTACATCAAGTTTTTCTCCATGTAATTCTTCAATGATTCTAGCAATTCTTGAACCTTTTTCTCCGATACATGCACCAATTGGGTCTACACTAGGATTTTCAGAGTATACAGCAACTTTACTTCTGTTTCCAGCATCTCTTGCTACTGAATAAATTAATACAGTACCATCATTAATTTCTGGAATTTCAAGTTCAAATAATCTCTTAACAAATCCAAAGTGAGTTCTACTTAATAGAATAGTCATGTTCTTGTTTTCTTTTTTCTTCTTGTCTTTATTTTCTTCAGTTGCTTCTCCTTGACCTTTACTCTCTCCTGGTAGAATTATTTTACTTACGTAAACTTTGATTTGAGAACCCATCTCAATCTTTTCTCCTGGGATAATATCTTTCTTTGGTAAGATACCATTAGTTCTACCTAAGTCAATAAAGTAGTTATCAGTATCTTCTAGAGCTACTGTACCAATTAATAATTCGTCTTCTTTATCTCCAAATTCATCAACGATACTCTTTCTTTCTGCTTCTCTAATTTTTTGTACTACTACTTGTTTAGCAGTTGAAGCAGCTACTCTACCAAAGTCTTTTGGAGTTACTTCTGTATCAATAGTATCTCCAATTTCTAATGTTTTATCTAATTTCTTAGCTTCACTTAACTTGATTTCAGTTTCTGGATTGAAGAATGAAATTTTCTCTTCTTCCTCTTTTGTTAATTCATCGTCTTCATCATCATCATCTGTATAGTGTTCGAATAAATAATCCTCATATTCTTCTTTTGTCATCTTGTCATCTTCAACTACAGTTAAGAATGAATAAACTTTGATTTCTCCTGTTGCACGATCAAATAAAACTTTAACGTTTGTTTTTGAATTAAAATTCTTTTTATATGCAGATGTTAGTGCTAATTCCATAGCTTCATAAACTACTTCAGGATCAATATCTTTTTCTTTTACGATATTATCTAAAGCTTTTTTAAATTCTTTACTATTCATCTTCGTTTGCTCCCTTCTCATTTGAATAGATATCTAATTCATCAATATCTCCTAGAACACTTTCATGTTCGTCCATAATTTTGTTTATAATTCTTGATGCGTCTGTAATTTTATTTAAATCAATTACTTCATCACTATCAAGAACAATATTAAATACTTTTTTTCCTTCTACTTCTTCAGTAAATGCATCAAAAACATAAACATTTAAGTCTTTTATTTGTTCGTCTACAAGTTGTGAAACTGTTTCTTTCAACTTAGACCACCTCCTAAACAACAAAGAGTGGGACATTATGTTCCCACTCCTTTCTGCAATTCATTATAACATGAAAATACTTTTTTTACAAAGAAAAAACGAGTTTTTTTTGATTTTATCTCGTTTTTTCCATAGTTTTTTGTGATTTTTGCTCTTTATACTCTTCTTTTGTAATGAAATTAGGTACTTTTAACTCATCTTCCATAATTACAAAGTTACCATCCATCTCATATACTTTACCTTCATTTAACTCTAGAATAGTTCCAACTGTAGTATTATGTTTTTCTGCAAAATCATAGATACTATCATTTCCTATTGAATCATTTTTTGTATAAAGATTTAAATCTTCTTTAGATACTTTATATGGTATTTTTAATATTTCACCAGCAATTATTCTACTTGTATCTAAATGGTTGTATTCTTGCATTTTTTCTACTGATACTCCTGTTTCTTTTTCAAGGTCATATAGCGTATCACCAGAGGCAATTTCATATTTACGGATTAATTCATAAGTTAATCTATCTTCTTCAACCATTGTTTTTATTTCTTGTTGTACTGGTGCATTTTCTTGTTCTACTACTTGCTTATTATTTGCTAAAGAATTAACTCCTACAATAACTACCATAGCAAAACCAATCATCTTACGGTTTCTTATTACGTATTTTGGAATTGTATCTTTACCAATATAGCTAAATTTATGTAATTGATATAAAAATTCAGCAGCTACATGAAATGTTCCTTTTTTTATACCTTTTACGAATTTATTATCATCTTTTTTACTATTTTCTTTATAAAACTCTTCGTATTCAATGTGTCTTCTTTTCCATGGATTATTCTTCTCTTGTTTACGAACTTGTTTATAAGCATTTAATATATCTTGTCCTAAAGAAGATTTCTTTTGCTTTGCTTTTTCTTCTTTTTCTTTTCTTGCTTGTTCTTGTTTTATCTCTTCTTCTTTAGCACGTTTTTCTTCTTCAGCTTTTCTTCTTGCTTCACGAGCTTTTTCTTCTTTAGATTTATATTTCATGTATTTAATAAAATAATCATCTGCAGACTTTTGATCTTTTAATACTTCATATGCTTCATTTACTTTTTTCATTGCATCTTCTGGTATATCTTTATTTAAGTCTGGATGATATTTCTTAGCACATTTACGATATGCTCTTCTTATAACTTCTAAATCCGTAGTTGGTTCTATACCTAGTATCTTGTAATAATCTATAAAATTACTCATAACCGTCTCCCCTTTTTAAGACTTGCTAATTATATCATATTTTGCTTTAAAAGTCAAAAAAAAGAGGTTTAACCCCTTCTTTTAAAAGTTCTTCCAAGTCTTTAGTTCTTTACCATCTACTTCGTATATACCTAGTAACTTACCATTATTAAATAGCATAACTTTATCTTTTATATTCCATTTATTTTTTAATCTTCTACCATTTTTAATATAAGTTAATGTCTCATTATCTTCTATTTCTACTTTTTCATAGTTTAAGACATCTTCTACTTTATATGGTGTGTAATTACCTTCTTTTATTTCAGATAATGTAGCTGCTTTATCAAGTGTTACTGTTCCTTGTTTTGTACGAACTAATGATGTCATAGTAGCACCTACTCCTAGGTCTTTACCTATATCATCAATTAAGCTTCTAATATATGTTCCTTTCGATACTAGTGTACGGATTGTAAAAGTATCTTTTGTATGATCTATTAATTCTATTTCTTTTATATGTACTTCTCGTTTTGGTAAGTCAACTTTCTTCTCTTCTCTTGCATAGTCATATAGTTTTTTACCATCTATTTTTACTGCTGAATATAGTGGTACTTCTTGCATATAAGTCTTTTTATATGATTCTACTACTTCTTTTATTGGTAGTTTATCGGGTACTTCTTTTTCTTCTATTATTTTTCCATCAGTATCCCTTGTATCTGTACGAATTCCTAGTTTAGCACTAGCAATATACTCTTTTTCTGTTGCTGTTAGTAGTTCTACAATTTTTGTTGCTTTACCTACTGCTACTATTAGTACTCCTTCTGCCATTGGGTCTAATGTACCAGTATGTCCTACTCTTTTTATTCCAAATAAATTGCTTATTTCATTTACTACCATAAATGATGTCATATTTGGTTCTTTTTTTACAACTACTATTTCACTGTAATCATCTAGATATTCTTCTAATGTTAGATTATTTTCATTTAGTTTTTTTGCAATAAATGGGCCTACATAACGGATCCTATTATTGTCTCTATTAATAAAGCCGAATTCATTTAGGTACTGATTAATATCTTTAGTTGATTCTATTTCTAATACTAATCCAGTATCTATCTCATCAGTAAAATCTCCTTTATGTGGAAATTCATAACCATTTGTAATATTAATATCTATACCTTTAGTCTTTAATAATTCTTGCATTTTAATAAAACTATCATAAGTATTTGTTTCAACTAATAGTTGTTTATTATTAATTGTTTTTATATCTTTAAAAGAAGTAGTTTTATAATAACTTTCTTTTATAGGATGATTTTTATCTACTATTATTGTCGTTTTCATTATTACCTCCTAATAAGGCTTTACAAGCATTTATTATATCATCTTTTAATTCTTGGACATGTGGATAATCTACTAAATTTCCTAGATAATAGATAATGTCGTAGATATAGAAACGTTTTAAAAGATACGGATTTACAAATAGATCATTATAATACTTTTTCATATAATCCATGATGTTAATATAATCTTCTAACTTAGTATATTTTTCTGTTTCTTCACTAGCATATTTCCAAGGTTTTCTACACATACGATATAAAATATCTAATTCAAAGTCTAGTGGTCCATAGATTGCTCTTTCAAAATCCATAATAATTATTTTTCCATTATTATAAAAGATATTATCAAAATGTAGATCATTATGTAGGAAGGCAAACTCTCCATTATCTACTAAATATTTATTAAAATCTTCATAAGCATTCTCTATTATTAATCTTTCTTCTTCATTAAATAATTTTTTTGTTTTTGAATAGTATTCATTGAATAAATCTTTTTGATATTGTAGCCAATCATAAGGTTCTTTTTTAGAATAATGAAAACCTTTTAGTGCTGTACATAATTGTTTTATAATATCTTCTCTTTCTTCTTCCTTTAGGGTATGCCAAATATTATATAACGATACTCCCTCTACTTTTTCTAATATTTCATAAAAATATGGAATATCATTTTTAGATATATCTCCCAATATAAATTTAGGAATATATGGATTGTCTATGTTATTTTCATAAAATGATATTTCATTTTTAAAACTATTTTCATTATTTATATCAGTGCATATTTTTAATATATATTTATCATCAATATTATATAAAGTATTTGTAAAACCTACATTTATT
>OCVV011075374.1_pt1 | contig 16788 bp, 8 predicted proteins | sample 1539721 | NCBI WGS metagenome assembly OCVV01 (sample SAMN02144230, study PRJEB22623) | gut metagenome | biome: sheep rumen | host: Ovis aries | place: New Zealand | reverse complement strand
CCCCCGGACTGTGGGGAGAAATGACACATGTGATCGAATGGAGTAAATTGGGAGAAGTTATACCCGCAAATTTCAATTTATTTGAGTTTGCCTACATAAGGACAGTATGTTCAAGATACACACAGCACATCCGGCGGGCTTTTACTTGTCAGGCGAGCTCAGAGCCCGTGTCATCCGCAAAGAACGAGATCTGCACGCCGTCTGCGAGCGCGAACACATAAATCACCGTGCCGCTCCCGACCGGGCTGCTGCTCCACACCGCATAATCATACTGCGTGTCATCCGGCGCTCCGTAGATGCTACTCAGCGTCTGCACCCAGTAATTGTAATCACCAGTATTAGAATCGAAATAATTGACACCAACCAATCCAAGGCTTGTGAAGCACAGGACAGCATCGCAGTTTTTGCCTTCATACGGCACATTTTCATACTCCATGATGAGCTCCCACGGCTGCCCGGGTTCTTCCGTCCGGTATTCGTAAAGCTGTGTGTAGCGGCTCATGAGCCGGCGCTCCGTGTCCGGGCTTGCGTAAAATTCCAGACCGTTCAGCAGAAACGCTTTGGTTCTGTCCGCCTTGACCGGCGCGGCGGTCGATGCGATACTTGTTCCCTGCTTTTCATCTGTATCGGATGTATCCGCAGTTGATGCGGTCGATGCAGTTGTTCCGGTCGTCGCGGTAACGACAGTTGTGACCGTTGTTCCGGCGGCATTTGTGACAGCCTCGCCCGCACCGTCCGTCACGACGATGACCAGATTTCCGGCGGGATCTGTTCCGAGCACATCGCGGTCGCCTTCGCGGTACACCCTGCCGGTCGTGACCGCAGGTGCATCCTCCGGAGCATCCGTTCCCGCAGACGAATTCTCCGTGACCGGCACGATCGGCGTCCGGATCTCCGGTGCCGGAACTGATGCATCCTTCTGCTTCTCATAGTCCTTGTCCGGCGAATCAGCAGTCGCATAGAACGACACCTGTACGCCCTCCTCCAAATTGAACAGATAGATCGCCGTGTCCTTGCCCAGCGGATTCTCGTACCACGACGCCATGCCGCTGCTCTCCTCGGTCGGGAGGCCGTATTTCCCCTCCAGTGTGCTGAACCATGCCTTATAATCCTGCTGCTTCTCCACATCGTGATAGTTGAAGCCAATCAGTCCGCTGTCCGTGAAGCAAAGCGTCAGGTCACACGGCAGATCAAACAGCTCCGCGCCGGAATAATCCAGCATTCTCTGCGGCACCTGCCCGTCACCGCTACTGCGCTCGCTGAGCAGCTTATAGGCATCTCTGCCTTCCAGCTCGGACTTCACATCCTCGCACGCTGCAAACCAGTTCAGACCCAGCATCGGCTTCAGCGCATCCTCAGAGGGCTTTCCGCAGCCCGTCAATGCTGCGCACAGCGCCGCCGCTGCGATGATTTTCATTCCGGTGCGCATTCCCTCACCGCCTTTCATTCCTCTGCCTTGCATGCTCTGACCGTCACGCGGCTCTGTCCGCTCAGCGTACAGGTAAACAGGGTCAGATCCCACGTATCCGCATCGCCGAACTCCATTTCCGCGACCGCCGTTCCCGGCAGCTCCTCGATATTGAACACGGTATACCTGTGCGGGACTCCGTCCGCATCGGTCAGAATGATCTCATCATCATTATGCAGCGTTTTGATCTGCCCGAAGTGGCTGTTGTAATTGTGCGCACAGATGATCAGGTCACCGGTATTCAGGCTGCCCTTGTAGACGCAGGGCGATATTTTCAGATTCGGATAGCTCCATTCCGCCAGCACCGGCAGCTCAATTTGCAGCCGCGGAATGCTGATGTACCCGATATAGGCATAGCTGTCCAGCGTGACCGTCGGCATATCGGATACCGGTTCATCCGCACCGGCGCTTTCGTATTCCTCAAACAGATCGTAGTCCTCCGCTGCCGGCATTGCCCCCGGTACAGCGCCGCTTTCCGGCACATATTCCGGAATCTCCCGCTTCAGATTTTCGAGCACGCTGCTCGCAGTTTCACCGCTTTTTTTATCCTCTGCCCTGTTGTAAATAACAAGAAACAGTGCTGACAATAGCAGCACTGCTCCCGTGATAAAACAGCAGATTCTCACTGTTTTTCTCATTCCTCATCGTCCTTCTTCCGCATCGCAGCACCCATTCCGATGAATACCAGGCCGCCGCCCGCAAGCACCGGAACCGGCCACCAGAGCTGCCCTGTCTGCGGCACCTTGTCGGTCGTGACCGCCGCAGACGTTGTTGCCGTGCCGGTCGTTGCAGATGTGACCGTCGTAGTCGTTTCGGTTGTTTTGTCTGTCAGCGTGTTGACAATCAGAAATTGCGTATCGTTCTCCCGATAGCTGACGCTGTAATGCTCCGGAATCACCTTTTCATGCACGAACCAGATGTGATCGTTCGTGCTCTGCCACGAAAATGTCCAGTCATTTGCTTCATTCAGCTCGATCTCGTCGAAATAGACATCGTCACGGTAGCGCGCAACGGTGACTGAGACTGAACGGTTCTGCTGCTGCTCCGCGTCATCCGCCCAGACCTTGCGCACCGAATACCGGACATCCGAAGTATCCATGATCCGGAGCACGATCTTCGGGTATGCATTCAGAACCGATGCATCCTCGCCGCGCATCTCAAAGAAGACCGCGCCGGGGATGTATGTTGTTTCGCCGACGGTGAGGATATTGCCCCAGACAAGATACAGGCCGTTTTCCAGCCCGGAAAACGTCACCGCACCGGCATCGTCGGTCGTGCCCTCTGCGCGGCACGGAATGCGATCGACGATCGTTTTGATCTTCAGCGTGAGGCCGGCCGCCTCGGCTGTCTCGGAATCCCACTGTGTCATCGGCTTTGTCCGGTCGCCGAGCGTTGCGCGATAGCCCTCAAATGCGCCCTCGAACACATAATCATTGGCTTCGCGGTGTCCGACGCGGTAGAGCTGCCAGTGCATGCCGGAAACGATGTCCTCATCCTTGGCGCACCAGAGCGTCAGCGAGCCGGTTGTGTCCTCAGCAGCAGCAAACACGAATGTGCCTGCTATGCACCAGAGAATCCCGGCGATCGCGAAAAACAGTGCAGCGGTCATTTTTCTGGTTTTTGCTGTCATGCTCCCGCCTCCTTTGAATCAGAATACCCGAAAGCGGCAGATCAGCGCTGCTTCGGGAGCTTTGGGATAATGTACCTGTCAATGCGGATATGCTTTCTGCGTCTGCCGGTGATGTGCCAATAGATGAGGAGCAACAGAAGCAGCGGCACAAACACCGCCGGCAGCACGGTCATGAAATCGACCTGAAGCGCGTCGGCGCCGACCTTGATCTTCTTGTCATAAACGGATGCGATGCGGTGCCCGCGGATCAGCAGACGGTGCGAATTGACGCCGTAGGGCGTGCAGGTCATGAGCGTGACAATATCCTCGCCGGGAAAGATCGCCAGCTTGTCTGTCTCTTCCGGCCGGATAATCAAGATCCGCTCGACCTCATAGGTGTAGACCTCGTTCAGCACGTTGATCGTGAAAATATCGCCTTCGACGATCTGGTCTAAATCAGTAAAAAGTCTCGCACTCGGCAGTCCCCGGTGACCGGAGATAACAGCGTGTGTTGATGCACCGCCGACCGGCAGGGACGACCCCTGAATATGTCCGGCAGCGATCTGCAAAACGCCGTCGGAGGTACCGTGATAGATCGGCAGCTCAACGTTAATGCTCGGGATGGACACATAGCCCATGATGCCCGTGCCGGAAATGTTCAGGATGTCCTCATAGCCGGGGATCTCATCGAAGCTCGTGAACGGCGCATACAGGCGGCTGAGCTTCTCGTTATAGGCATGTGCCTCGTTCAGCAGACGCTCGGTCTCGCCGTTGTCCAGCTTCGCGACCTCTTCCTTGTAGGCGGAGACAGCCCGCGTCTGGTGCCGGTGATTCCACCAGTTCGCAAAGGTCGGATACAGCATCACGGAGAGACCCGCAAGGAAAATGAAGCCAAAGACGCATGTTATGATGATATCGCGTTTTTTTCGCATGGCGCACTCCTTGTGGATTTCTCCCTGACCGCCTCCGGGGCGCATTCCCCCGGAGACGCAGGTTTCAGTGATTGATGTTTGATTTGGAAATGATATCCGCGCAGGAATTACTCCTCTTCCTTCGCTCTCTTCTTGGAGACCAGGTAGACGCCTGCCAGTGCTGCCGTCAGGCCGCCGCCGACCATGAACAGCTTGGTGCCCATGCCGCCGGTGCTGGGGAGGGTGGAGCCGGACTTGTTCTCAACATCGAAGGACAGAACGCCGGCATCAAGACCTGCTGCATTTACTTCTGCCTCGTTAATTTCTGTCGTTGTCACATCATCAGTCGCACTCGCATCAAACACCTGCTTAGAAGCACCATCGACCTTCAGTTCAAGCTTAATAAGCTCAGTACCGTCGCCGTCCTCGTTCTGACCATTCGATGTATTAGCATCAATCTCAACCTTGATATCATCCGTGAGAGCATTATAACCTTCCGGTGCCACAACTTCCTTCAGCATATATGTACCATCGTCAAGTCCAACAAACCTGAAAGTGCTGCCGGTCGTCAGAGATGCATCACTCGTAGAAGTACCATAGAGATTGGAGGTACCATCAGTCTTAGTAAAGGTTGCCTCTGCAAATGAACCGGGAATCCAATCAACAATCTTGCCATTATCATCAATCGCAGCATAATAATCAACATTCTCGACAGTCTTGTACAGGGCAAACTGTGCGCCATCCAGAGCCTTCTTCGAAACGCTGTCGATCTTGTTCACATCCAGCACATAGGTGAAAGCAACAACCTGGTCTTCCGGAGTCTTGGAAGTGCCATCGCCGCCCTGATTCGGGTTGTTGGAATACTCAAGATACACCTTGTTCTTCTGACCGTTCCGACCGATCACAGCAGTATTATTGAGAACAGCTGTGTAGTTGACATAGATTTTGCTATCCGCATCAATGGTAATAGCTTCGCCGTCTTCATCTGTGATAGTCAGAAGATCATCGAATGTAACGGTAATCGTGTCCCCGTCAGCAGCATCTGTGCTATACGAGGCAGCAGCAACCACCTTTTTATCCGTGCCATTGACAACAGTTACAACAATGTCGTTATTCGGGGTAAACTCAGTGCCAAGTGTATCGTGGAAAATATACCTGTAGGTGTCATAATCACCGATATTTTCCGGCAGCGTACCAATCAGCTCAAACGGAACGGTGTCACCGATGCAGTAGTCAGCCGTGTCATTATAGCCGGCACCATATCCATCATCGGCCGTATAGCTTTCATTTTCCTTGATCTTCTTCTCAACGGAAGGAATGCTGGACTTTGCAGCGATGTCAACACCCTCGGAAGCATCATACTGCGTCAGCAGATAGCTTGTCAGACCGACATCAGTCGGAGTTCCAGTTGGTGTATCCTCAATGATCAGGTAGTAACCATCCTCTTCAAGTGCAATAGGACTTTTCGTTGATGTAACAGCAACAGAGACAAGGCCACTGTTATCGGCTACAAATTTTGCAAAAGCCTTCGCCTTATCGCCGTTATTAGCGTACCCGCTGAGAATGTGAGCTACAGCTGCTTCATTCGTGGCATTTGTAAAATCGCTGCCAAGCGTTTGATCCTGCTTCAATGCTGTGAGGAAGGCATCGAAACCGTTTTCCTTAGCGAACGAGATTTCTTCAAGAGCACCCGCATTCTTATTAACCGTACCATTGAAAATCTTGTACACGGTGTACTTATGCTCATATGCGGTCTGTCCTGTACCCTGCTCATCTGTGATGGTTACCTTGTTTTCTGTCGCCGCGCTTGCGCTCATCATCACGCTCGGAGCTGCCATTGTTGCTGCCAGAGCCATAGCTGCGATCATAGCAGCGATCTTTCTTGTCTTTTTCATAATAATTCTCCTTTTCGATAAAATGGTGTCGGATGTCCGGGGGCGGGGGTTGGCCGCCCCGGACGCGGTTGATTGTTTTGGGTTTTCTTATTCAGTGCCGGCCGTCTAGTCATTCATCAGACCACCTCCGGCGCTTGTACATGGTGTATCCGGCTGCTGAGATCAGGAGCATGACTGCACCGGCCGTATAGAAAATGCGCGTGCCGCTGCCGCCGGATTCGGGGAGGGTGGTGGAGGAAGGTACTTCCTCTTCGTTCTTTCCGTTAAACACATTGTATGTCGTGGCATTATTTTCAACAAGCCCACGATTATTACCAAGGCGCAAATTATCATATTCCCATGCTACATATCCATTATTGGAATCCAAAGTGCGCTCGGTAATTGCATACATATACGGAACTAAATTGTCATCTGTTACAGGCAATTTCTTCAGGTCTCCCGATGTGAGCTGAGTACCAGTAAAATCAAACGGTGCAGTATCTGTTACCTGATAACCATATTCGCCATTCGGAAGCTGATATTTTTTCAGGATAACAGTCCCTACCACCTGCATATCATCAGTAACACCATTAGAATCTGCATCAACTGCTTGATACTTCATCTTGATATTGACTGTGAACTCTGCTCCGCCATTGTCACGCTCATCATTCGGTGCAAGTGTGATCACCTGTCCACTTATATCTTGTCTTGCATTTGGGGTAAAGGTGTAAACATACTCGCCGCCTTCTTGTGTGACTGTAGCAGATTTTTCGAGTAGATCCGCGTTGTATGTCCAGTTTGTCACTTCCTTATTTGTCCTGATTGTAAACGGGGTTCCAACATAAACATCGTAGGTTCTGCCATCTGCTGAGTCTGCATCAATCTCGGCTTCGAGGTTTGGATGAACCGTGACCGGAATCTCAAAAGTTGTATGCCCGTCAGAAATTGTAACCGTTGCGGTTCCTGTAGTTACCGGTACGATCAGGACATTGCCATTACTGTACGATGCTGTTACTGCACCGCTGTTCGATGTTGCTGTCACACTCACCTGACCGGATGCATTTTGTGCCGGATTGTTCACCGGTATACTTGCTCCTGTTTCGCCAACAAACATTGAAATCGGATCAGTTCCAGTACCGCCGAGCGTCATCGGGTTGACCTTTACCTTGATCGTATGAGTCGCCGCAGGATTGTTCGCATCTGCAATTGTGAATGTTATCTCATCCGGTGCAAGACCTTTGAATGTGATTTTCTTAGTATTGGCATCATAGCTGCCGATTGCTACAGAAGAATCACTTGGTGATACAGTAACATTAGTTGTGCCATTCGCAATTGCCGGATTGTTAACCGTTACCTCAGCTGTTTCACCCGGATTTAACGTGATTTCTTCGGTGCTGCTCAAACTCATCGCAATTGGTGTGATCGTGATCTCATAGGGCGTGCCGCTACTATCGGTGAGGACTAAAGTCTGTGTGGTATTAGGTACTGTAATTGTAACCTCAGTCTTGGCATCATTGATACTGAAATCAGAAAATGTATTGCTGTCTGCGGCTTTGATTTCACCATCGGCATTTGCGGCATAAAGTGTAATAGTTTCGCCAATGGCGCCTGATACAGCGTGTGTACCATCCTCGTCGGCTGCATTTCGTTTGAAGGCGAGAGAGCCGGATTTGTATTCCCATGTAACGGGATTAACAAACCATACTGTATCACGTCGAATAATATACAAATTAACTTTAAGATTCTCAATATTTGTAACCGTCTTATATTGCCCATTAGTTAAACACAAGTCTTTCAAGGCGATTTCAATAGAGAGTTTCTCTCCTGTTGTAACATTGGTCTGATTTGGTGAGCTTGGATATAATGTCACTTTTGTAGTTCCTGTTGCACCATATCTTTCTCCTGTTACATCAGCCTCAACTGTTGCTGACATCCATAATCCATACCAATTTTGTTCAGGAAGTGGTTCGTTAAAACTAATCTTTATTTTGCTTTGATCTGAATAACTGGCGTTTGACAAGTTGATCACATATGGGTTACTACTATTTGTGGCATTCATCTCCGCCGCCGTAATCGTACCGCTTGACGGTAATGCTGTCGGTGTGCTGTCACCTCCTGAATCGTCTGCACCCATGAGCTGAACTGTTCCTCCGGGCAAGCTATTAGTCTTAGTCTTGGCCGCTGACAGCCGCAAGCCTCTGGAGAAGTCCGCCGCCAGATACGATGGGCTGAACTGCTGTGTAAAGGATTGCGGACCAAATGTATCGCCACCATTCTCGCCATCACCCGTATCAGGTGAAATGCTGTCTGCTGACCGCCAAACATCAATATACAGATATTCCGGAAGATCAGCTGCAGACGAACTCTCTGCATTCGGATTGGTCGGTGTGGAAATGTGCTTGACTACCTTCATTTCACCAGTTTTGACCGGCGTATTGTAAACAGTCATTGAACCACCGCCGGTTCTGCCTTGATTATCATAGGTCGGCGGCTGATAGCCCGTCAGTCCGGTTTTGATTTCCTTAACGAAATAATGGTAGTCACTCCTATATGTAGGAGATTCCTCATCTGTATCCTTTTGCGTTAATCCTGTCCATGTGTAGGAGTACTTTCCGTTGTACGGAAGCGTGATTGGATCTCCAACCTGATCCCCAGCACCAAGTTTTTGCTCAAAGTTCTCTTCCGTTACAGTAGAATCAGTCGTCTTGTAAAGTATCAGCTGAATTTGCGGCGAGTCGGTCGGAACTCCACCTACCCACTCTTTATTTGCTGTAATCGCAATTGTAGTAGGCTTCTTCTTCTGGTTCGCTACCGCGATCTGACCTTTACCGTTTACTACACTTGAAAGAGACGATGCACGATATACATCACTTACAGTTGCAGTTTTATTAGGGGGAATCACACTCGTGTCCCAACAAGTAACTTGATCGCTATCTTTCTCAGTTAATGTGAAGAAACTGTAATCAGACACCTTAACAGTTACATCGTTAACAGCCTGTTGTGCTGTTTGCATCTCTGCTTCTGCATCGTCCATTGCCTGTTTCTTAGCATTATCTGTAGGATCAGCTTCATATGCAGTTTTCGCTGCATTAAATGCCGCTGTTTTCTCAGCAAGTGTTGTATCAAGCGAACTTGTATTAGGCTGATTACGCAGTGTAATGTTTCCGTCAAGCTCCATCATGAAGCTCGGAGCACTCAGCGTAATTATGCCATCTGTGTCTACTGCATCTGACCCGATGATATAGAGTTTTTCTTCTGCACCGGTTGTGGCTTTCTTGCCCTTCAGCTCTACTTGAATCGAATTTGGCAGTTCTTCCGAGCTCCCGTCTATCTCACCGCCGTAGTAGTCAAGCCAGATTTTCTTTAGGAATAATCCGCTTGTGTTACTGATTGTGACAACCGCAGAAGAGCCGCTGTCAGAACGGGAAATGCCGTTTCCGTCATAGTTTGGTGCGTACAAACCTTTTTCAATACCGTCCGTGTAACTTCCGTCATCCTGTAGCCGGTAGTTAACACCATCGATCGTATATGACTCCTCACGCACATAGTAGTAAATGCGTTTATCATTGATAGATGTCGGAAGATTCGTCCAAGTGTAGCTCTGCATTCCGGAATTAAGAGATACAGTAGCCTTAAAGGTGCTGTCCTGAATACCGAGCGCATCTATCGAGGCTTCCTTTAAAGAGTCCGGGAAAGAACCGTCTGTTATCTTCTTTTCAGAATAGTAGAGCTTCAAAAGTGCAGTCGCACCAGTTGGCCATGTGCCGCCATTCCAGTTCTTCTCAGCCTTAACACCAAGAAGTTTGGTGTTGTCGATGTTGAGATTATCTCCAACAGATACATTTTTGATCAGTTCACTGTCAACGCCGGGCGGTTTTACAATTGTTCCGCTTCCATATGAGAAGTAATGTACCGGCACATAGGTGCTGAAAAATGTTCTGAACGGATAATTTCTGTCTTGCGATCTTGCCTCCTCATTCGTCAAATAATCGTTTACAAGTTCATCAAAAGTAGTAAATGTCATTTCTCCATATGTTACTGGGAAGGAAATATTCATTCCTAAGTACCCCGGTGTTGTAGGAACCTCTATAAACTTGTAGACGGCATTGCTTTGACTCAGTATGATGTGGTTGATTCCCGCAACAGATACCTTTGCGGCACCTGCTGGAATAGAATTGCCATCCGCTGGTAGATCAAAGGTGAAACTATTGACGGAGTATGCTGTAGCACCGCTTCCTTGTGTAGACGCAGTGTTTGCACTGCTAAAGATCCATTTTTGCTGATCACTGTCATAGTATGCCACATAGAAATCCGCACTAATTTTAACATTGTAGTCATTAATGTCTCGCTTAATGAGCTTGACCTCATTTTGCGCTCCGGAAAATGCCTGTGCCTGAGATACTTCAAATTCTGTACCATCTTCCTTATCCCATGCGCTAACACTGCCCGTGTCGATGGAAGCCTCGTTGGTGACATTGATATGACCAGATGTTACATCAACCTTGTAAGTGTACTCAATCAACAATGCTTTCGAATCGGGAACTGTTATAACAAGTTCGCCTTGATCGTTGGTTTTATAACGAGTTGCGCTCTCAACTGTAACAGAGGTAATCCCTTCACCCCTGTAATCAGATCTTTCAATCTTTATATCAGATGTGTTAGCCGGCATATCGCTCAATTTTACAAGCATTGTGTATTCACCAGTTTCCTGATTGTACTCATATGATTTGACAAAGTCATTTGACGCTACAGGGCTAACTGATGAAAGCGACTGGTATCTGCCACCACTATCAGAAAAATATTGCTGATATGTTATCGTAACGGGAGCATCTGTACTATTAAATCCACCCAACCATTGATCTAAAACCTTGCCACGAATTGTAAGGTACAATACCTCGTCATCTGGGATTGTCGAATGTCTTTCAGTCTGATAATACGGAATTTGATTACCATCTTCTTTCGGAAAGAATATATACTCCCCTGATACATCTGTAGCTGTTACCGAATCATCACCTGAAACATATGAATAAGTGATAGGTTCTTCACTGTTTACAATCTCATATTTGGTAGGATCAATAATATACCTGCCATTCATATCAAGCTCAAGCGGTGAAGTTATATTTACCTCCTTCGCCGTTACACTCACTATATCTACGCCGACTGTCTTCGGATCAATCTTTAGAACATCGTAGATGTCATAGGTAGATTTGTTTGTTGCGGCAAGCTTTTTCGCATCAGGGTTGACAAGAATTTGGTATCTAAGTTCCTGCTCAGTAGCCTGATAAAAACTCTTCCCGTCTTCCTCCACAAAAGAGTTAGCCACATCCTTTGATATGAGAGTATTGTCCTCATGATCAGTTTTCTCTTTTGAAACCGCTATAGTCGAACTTGTAGTAATCCCTTTATCAACAATTTCTGCCGTATTATTTAAGATATCACTGCCTGAACTTGAAATAGTAGCTTCTAATGTATCTTTAGGCACCATCACATAATACTTAATAGAGCGAGTAGCAGGAATGCCCTGTCCATTCATCACATCAGTAAATATGATTCCTTCAGTATAGTCTGCCGCTTTAAGATGAGTATTACCATCATAAAAAAACACTCCCAATTTTGTGCCATCAACTGTAGGCTGATATTCATATGTGCTATCCTTGCAGTCATGTGCAAGCACATACCCCTCTGGTAAAACATCACGAATCATGATATTCTCATTATCAGTCATATCCAGTATTTCCACTTCAATTTCATACTGTATTAGATAGTATTCACCAGTATAACGCTCAATATTATTAATTGGACTTTCATCAGTTATACCTAGTTTAGCAGCTGCATCTGCATATTCTTCGTTATATGAATGAACAGTATCTGCCGATAATGGGAATTTATAATGTTTTTGGTCGACATCTGAAATAATGATTTGATCTAAAGATATTCTTCCTCCCTCTATTCGATTTCCATCTTTATCCAGCACGTACTTCTCAATGGAGTTTTCACGAGTATTCGTAATCGTATATGATTGCCTATTGTAACCCGAACTCTCAGATTGATACGATGTAGAATACGCATCAACCGGAAGCTCCACGATCTTATACTCATAATCGCCATCGTGTGCGGTTGTGTCCTTTGGCAGATTTGTAAAGGAATAGGCGTAGTTTTTGGTTCTATAAGCAGAGAACAGATAGAGCGAATCATCTGTCAAAGTTCCTTCCTCTTCATGCTCTATCCAGTTTCCTGTTGCAGCATCATAAGAAAGATACTTCCATTTTTTCTCCTCATCTGTCGCAGATGCAGAGCCACTCTTTCGCAGCAGTCGGAACTGAATGCTATCAGGACGTTTCGTAGTATCAGAATCAGACCACTTTTTATCGAGCGACAAATTGAACTTTTCGATATACTCTGGGTTCTTATTCTGATAAGAGTAGCTGCTGGATGCGGTATGATCTGCGTACTCAGCTTCATTATAGAAACGGTTATCAGCAGTTGACCAGTCATCACCACTTCCTTTGATCTGAGATACTATTGCCTTAGAATTATAGGTTATTGTTGCATACTTATAAGCACTATAATCCGCGTCAAACGTTACCGTTAGTGTATTGCCACTTATTGAGGGTGTGTACGACACATTGGAGCCGGTTATCACAGTGCCCCCATTTTCTTTGGTTTTGAGGGTAATCTGTAAGTCAAGCATGTCGTCATCAAAAACATGCTGCACGCTGCTGTCCGCACTCTTCAGCGTATCTGTAAAAACAGAATCTTTCGCAAAGCCCTCATCCTGAACAAGATTTACTGTCCAAGAAAGCTGCTTATAAACAGGTTCATTGTGATTTTCCGGATCAGTATAATACCATCCAGTATCTCGCCCAAGCACACTGCTCTCACCAGTCACGCTTGTCATGCTCTTGCCGATAGTACTTCTTACCGTCTTGTTAAACTCGCCAATTACGCCCTTATAGTCATCGCCCGAAAGACCGTTTCCCAAACTGTTCTTATAGGTAATGATAGAACCATCTTCATTGGCTGTTATCGTCATACCATCTTTCGTAACTGAGGTTCCGTTTGCAGGTTTTGCGTCAGTTCCGCTAACATCAATCGTATAATTGAATGCAACCGCCGACAGGTGGTATGGTGTGTTTTCTTCATAGTCAACAATTTCCAGCGTATCATCTGTTCCAGACTTATACTGAACCTTACCATAGACATTGTCACCACTCTTTATGAGAAGATAAGGTGTACTGTCATTAGCATGAGTAGTATCCAATACAAAGTCATAAATTGAATTATTCCAGTTTGCCGACTTAAGCGCCAGCTCGTCTAATCCAATTGTTTTGAACGACTCATCTTTCAAATAAAACTGGACATTCGGATCGTTCAGGTAGATATTAGCATTAGCTGGATTAAGAACCGTACCGCTTACTTCCCATGTAATCAGGTTATCATCATAATTATAGGAAGCATATTTACCATAGCGGAAAGTGGAATTATCAAAAGACACATACGCACTATCAGTTCCAAGCGGCGTATCGTCTTTATCAGGATGATACAAGCTAACAGTATTATTTACATTTCGCTTGTTTTCACTGTCCTTTTCAACATCATGGCAATTTGTAACATAAAGTATTGATACCGATTCATAATCACCGTTGAATGTAATTTTACCTGTGCTCGAATCGTATGTGTAGTGAGTTCCTTCTGTTAATTCCGTATCGCCATTCATGACAACCACTGAATTCTTATGACCATTATCATCTGTCAGTCCATCCGTTTTCAGCTTATTATCCTGTGAAAGCGTTTGGTTCAGAACATCATCTGTGATATAATACCCATTCAGATTTCCACCTTGCGGAGCGGTCACATCAATTGTCCAATAAATTGTACTCTTGATCCATCGACCGTTTTTATATGACTCCTCACCGGATTTCTCGATCCTAGGCTTGTTACTATATGCCGTGCTATCTTTGTGCTTTAATTCAGTTGTCCCATCACTTGCATACAGTGTTGCTGTATTATTATCCAGAACGAACTGATTTGAATAAGGATTATTGTCTGCAAGCATCCGATCATTGATGTCATCTGCATCAAGACTTTCCGTATAAGTAAATGTGATTTCTGATGCATAATTCGCAGCATCGGCAAACACAAACTGTCCATTAACAAATGATCCTGCATCAGAAGGCACAACCGTTACACTTGCATTCTGGAACATCGGGTCATCAAGTATGCATCCGGACAACTCTGCCGGGTTCGCTACATTAGTAACTGTAATCGCCCAATTAATATCAATACCGGTTTCAGTGTTTACTACACTATTAGTCTTGTCAAGTTGACTATCCTGATTTGTAAATGGGATTTGAAGGATCAGTCCACCAATCATGATTTCTCTGTCGCCACTTTGAGTCTTTGCACGATTGATCTTTCCGTCAAAGTTAATGCTTCCTTCAAAGTAATCAGACAGATAAATCTTGTTTCTGATATAATCCTCTGTAAACTGAATTACAATAAGACCATTTTCATTAATTGAAAAATATCCAGAAATATGTCCGTCAGGGCCGTTATAATTCGGGTCACTAACATATCTTGTTCTTCCAAAGTATTCATCCGGAATTGTAACACCATCAGGGAGCTGATAATAAATACAAGGGGAATCAACGTTGACGGGATAGTTATCTCCGTCCTTTTCAATTAAATATCTAATCGAAAGACTTGCATCAATAGGATCAGAGCTCATCTCATCAAGCAGTACTGTTACTCCATTTCCATCTTGATCGGGAGCAGAGTAATCATTACCACCGATTGACACTGTGATATTTTGGATCTCGCTATCTTCAACTTCCTTCGTATTAGGACCTACTTCAGTAACTGGAGACGTGAAATAGCTACTTCCGCCTGTTGCACTAATAAGATTATTATTATTATCTTCTCTTGTTGCAGGCTTGCTTTTAGAACTTCTTTGTCCGTCAAACCCAGAAGAACCTGCTGCAGCAAGTATATTGGTATTTCCAAGTGCTGACATTTTTAAGTAGCTATTATTATAATCGAAGGATTCAATTTCAGCATAGCACCCATCATCATGCTGATGCTCTTCCATCCCACATATCAGTTCATAGCAATCTTCAGTATGTTCATGATCTTCAGAGTCATCTTCACAGATTAGCGTATAGCATTCATCTGTGTGAGTATGTTCTTCTATATCACAAATAAGTTCATACTCTTCTGACTCATCCGTCGCCGCAAACCCCGGCATCATCAAATCCAGCGGCACGAAGAAAGCGCACAGCAGACTAAACACCAGCGAGATCGCCGTGACCCTGTGGTACCACTTTCGCTCATTCAGTTTTTCCTGAATTCTGTTATCCAATTTCATAGTCTCTGACACTCTCCTTTCCTGAGAAAATATTATATAGCTTTCATATAAAAACCATATACCGAAATTCTAAAAGAAGCCGATACTTTTGATTGGCAGGACTCTCACTACGACTTTTCCTATTACATTTTCTTCCGCGATGCAGCCAATGCTTGTGCTGCGGCTGTCGATGCTAACAGGTCTGTTGTCCCCAAGAACAAACATCCTTCCCTCCGGCACCTGATATGGCAGCTCGATATCACACTCTCCCAGTGCCAACTCACTGACATAAGGCTCATCCAGCACCTCACCGTTGACGTAGATCGTTCCGTCCTCCGCAATGTCGATCACATCGCCGGGAAGACCGATCACTCGTTTAATCAGCACCTTATTATTATAGTAAAAGGCGACGATGTCACCTCTTTTGGGATCAGCGAGCTTATTGCACAGCAGGATCTCATCATTGTTCAGCGTGGGGTTCATACTTGTGCCAGTGACCTTCAGTACCGGCATCACCATTGTAGAGACGATGATCGCTATTGCCGCAGCAACGATCAGGGAACCGATCGTACTCCACATCGACTTTATGAAGTTGTGTCTATATCTTAACCTTTTCAGCTCTGCTTCAAATTGAGCAGTGGTCGGGATATCAAATTTTTTTATTTCTTCGCTCATAACTTATATTATAATGTATATGCACACCGTGGTTAGCCACAGTCGCTTCATGTTTCTTCACTTGTTATTGATTATACTTGGATCATTGAGGATCAGGAAGATCCGGTGCCGGCAATTCCGAATCCGCTGCTGCAGGATCGCACGCACCTCTCTCAGCAACCAATTTATCAATGATCGTATCCAATCTTGATTTCAGCTTTTCATTTTCTTCCCTGAGTTCATCGTTTTCTCTGCGGAGGTAATAGAGAATCTCGATCAGATCAGCTCGCTTCAGTGATCTTAGTTCCTTATCGGTCATGAATGCCTCCGTTTCAATCGCTGATTTCATAGTATGCCCGGCGCGTATTTAGTTATCATTATTATAGCATCTTCGCCCGAAAAAGTCAATATAATCCATAGTCGATTCAGCAATTTTGGACGATCAAACAAAACAGGCAATTCCGATTTGTACAGAACGAAGAAAACGCGCCTCATTTTCCGGCAGAAGTCCGGCAGGAATATACAAGCAGTATTAAGCAACTAAATAATATCCGGCAGGCAGCGCAATCTAAATTGGTATGATATTGTTATTTTGTGAAGTTTTGCAGCACACTTTGCAGATTGCATGCCGCGCCGTCCGGCGGGATTTCATCAGTGGGAGTGGATCAATCAGGGAGTCATCAAAACGTAACTGAAACGCCTCACAAAAGTTTTGGCCGAGCTTTTTCACACAGGGCGCAAAATGAGCGCCTCACAAAAGTTTCGCTCAAGCCTTTTCAAAGGCTTGCGGAGTCCAGAGGCAGAGCCTCTGGTCGCGCTCCGCAGAGCGCGAAATCCCCCACCGAAGGAGCTCCGCAAGGGTGAATTCCAAAAACGATCCGGTGGATCGTTTTTGGAAGAGGGACGCCCTGCGATAGAGGGCGTCCCTA
>OCVV011222214.1_pt1 | contig 16794 bp, 13 predicted proteins | sample 1539721 | NCBI WGS metagenome assembly OCVV01 (sample SAMN02144230, study PRJEB22623) | gut metagenome | biome: sheep rumen | host: Ovis aries | place: New Zealand | reverse complement strand
CGGCGGCAGGGAGGCAGCCGCAAAAAAAAATCGGGAAAATATAAGATTTTTTTGACAAAAACTAAAAAAACAGAAGAATTTATTTGAGTAATCTTGTATCTAATGTTAAAATAAACTTATATGAGGTTAAACACAACATCACAGACAAGACGAATAATTCAATTGGTTCTCTGTTGCATCGGCAGCTTGATATGTCTCATAGGTATTACTAAGCTGGGTTTGTCCCGCCAGCAAATTTTTCAAATCGCAGGCTTTTCCCTGCCCAAGGTCAGCCTTCAGGGGCTTTTGTCCTCAATCACTATGTTCTGCTGTATTCTCATGGTTTTTATCCATTACAGCCACGGAAGCAAGGCGGCGACCTTCATAATTTTCTTCTCGCTTATTTCAAGTACCAGTGCTATTTTTAGAAGCCACTCGTTAAGCGCTCTTCCAGGCGTAATTTCTCCTATTGTCTCTCTTACATCAATTCTGATCATATATCATTTCTACAAGAAAAGCACCATCAACTCTTATACAGATTTAATCACGGGACTCAAAAACCGAAGGAAATTTCTGGAAGAACTGCAAGACAGAATCTGTTCCCAGAAAGAATTCCAGATTGCCTGTCTCGAAATAGAAGACTTCAAGCAGCTAAACGATATTTACGGAATTCAAGTCGGTGATTACATACTCAAAGAATGTGCAAAAGAACTCAAAAAAAGCCTTGGCAAAAAAAACAGCCTTTTCAAGATAACTGGGGCTATTTTCACCATAATTTTTGACGGAGAATGTGATGCAGAGGAACTTCTCTTCGAGGCAATAAAACCTAAGAATTTCCCGCTTCCGCTTGAAAACGACAAAAAAACAGATAATCACCGCACAACCGTCATCAGCTTTGCGGCAGGAATTGCAAGATATCCCGAACATGGCACTGATGACAAGCAGCTTTTCAAAAAGGCTGACATTGCCCTTGCCTACGCAAAGAAATCTTCTGTCAGCAAGCTTTGCACCTATACCGAAGAGCTGGAGCTTGCAGAAATAAAACAAAAAGAAGCGGAGGCTCTTATCCGAGAAAGCCTTGAAAATAACTACTTTTATCTGGTCTATCAGCCACAGTTCACCATTGCTGACAAAAAGTTGCGTGGCTTTGAAACCCTGATTCGCTGCAAAAAACCAGACGGCTCAATCGTAAGCCCTGCCCTTTTCATTCCGGCAGCAGAAAAATCAAACCTGATTCTAAAAATCGACGACTATGTTCTCAAACGCGCCATGAAGGAATTCAAGCCTGTACTGGAAACCAAGGGTGAAAACTACATCATTTCAATAAATGTCTCGGCCAAAAACATTGGCATGGAAGACTTTTCAAGTCGGGTCAAGGCCATAATCGCAGAAACAAATTTTCCGCCCAAATGTCTCGAAATTGAAATCACCGAGTATTCCCTTGCTGAGTCCCTGGCAACGACAATCAAGAACATCAACGATTTGAGGACCATTGGCGTCAAAATCGCCCTCGATGACTTCGGAACCGGCTACACTTCAATAGCCCAGCTTATGAACCTTCCGATAAACCTGCTAAAAATCGACAAGAGTCTCATTGACAATATCGAAAGCAACTCAAACATCCGCGATTTGGTTGATTCCGTCATTTACATGGGTCACATAATGAACTGCGAGGTTATATCAGAAGGCGTAGAAAACGAGCAGCAGATTGGCGTTTTAAAAGCCCACAAGTGCGACTTCGTTCAGGGCTTTGTCTGGGGCAAGCCGGTCTCATTTAATGATGCGGTAAACTTCATTAATTAGGCTATTTTTTCCATCCATCGGCAAGTTTTTTTGCTTCCTCGTAGGGATTTTCGGCTCCTGCAACAGCGGAAACCACAAAGAAACCGCCGACTCCAGTGGCCTTTAGCGGGGCGATGTCATTCAATTTTACGCCGCCACCAACGACAACCGGAATAGGGCTTTTCGCTCCAAGCTCTGCCAGTTCTTCAAAAGTCTTTGTTATCACCTTTCCGTTTTCGTCCATGCCACAGTCAGGTTTTGTTGCCGTCTCATGGACTGGGCCGGCTCCAAAATAGTCAATCAGGCTTACATCAGCCTTCTGAACATATTCAATCAAATCTTTTGTAGGGGCAGAAAGGCCGATGATGGCATCTTTTCCAAGGAATTTTCTGCATATTGAAACCGGAATGTCGCTCTGACCCACATGAAGTCCGTCAACCTTAATTCCCATTTCACGGGCGGCAAGCACGATGTCAAGTCGGTCATCTACAAGCAGGGCAACACTGTCTGACTTTCCCAATTTTGCGATTTCCTGAGCAGACTGACGACAATCCTCAATCATTTCAAGGGCAGAGGCCGTTTTTGAGCGGATTTGAATGCAGGTAAAGCCGGCTCTGACTGCATCAGAAACAATTTGTGCGACAGGTCGGCCGTTGGTGTTTTCACGACCAAGAACAAGGTATGCACTTATATCAACTTTCATTTTGATTTCCTTCTATTTTAAATGCTCTTCAAGTCTTTCTAATTTTCCGCTCATGGTGTCTTTGTAGCCCGGGCGGATATCCATTTTAAGCACGACTTCAGTGCGGATTCCCTTTTCAGCAAGGACAAAAGTGGCTTTTTTGACGACTTCCATTACCTCGTCATATTCACCTTCAATTTCAGTGAACATTGAAGAAGTTTTGTTGGGAAGACCAGACTCCCTGATTACTTTTACGACCTCGGCAACATCTGCCGAAAGCTCGTCGCCAGTTCCAACCGGAGCAATGGCAAGGGCTATCAATGTATTCATTTTTTACTCCTATTTGACGGTGAATTGATTGTTGGCAACATCATCTGATGAGGCAAGATAAAGCTCGTCAAGGAAGGCAACCTGGAATGAAGCCGGTGCCTTTACCTTAGATTCGGCCCGCTTTCCTGCAAGATTGTAAATTTGAGTGGCAGTGAGGGCTGCGATAAATGGAGAAGCGACAGAGGCATAGACAGCACAAACACCGCCCAAGGAACAGCCCGAGCCTGTGATTTTTTCCATGAAGTGAGAGCCACCTTTGCTGTAGACGACATTTTTTCCGTCAGTAACAAGGTCTTCGATTCCGCTTACTGCAACAGCTCCTCCCAGACCGCCTCGCTTTTCGTTGATGTAAGAAGCCAGGGCTTTTGCGGCATTTTCGGCATCACTCACGCTGTCAACGGTGTCAACGCCCTTGGGACCTGAAGACTCTGAACCGACATCAAGATTCCAGAGTTTTGCCAGGGCAATTACTTCTGAGGCATTTCCACGGACAATTGACGGCGGAAAGTCCTTGAAGCCGGAGAGAAGCTTTGTGCGAAGGGAACCGATTCCAATTCCAACTGGATCCAAAACCCAGTTTTTTTTGAGCTCAAAAAGGCGTTTTGCAGTACGGGGCAATGTCTCTTCGTAAACAGGGAACATGGTACCTGCATTGATGTAAATAGCGCCACCAATTTCAGAGACAAATTCGCCCTCATCCGGGAGGTAGACCATGGCAGCTGAGCCTCCAACTGCAATCTGGGCGTTTGCCACAAAATTAATGGTAACGGTGTTTGTGATTGATGGCGCAAGCGGTTTTTGTGCCCTTACAGCTTCGACAGCGGCCTTGATTTGTGATTTGATTTCGTTTTCGGTCATTTTTAACTCCTTATTTTTAGATTCAGGAAGTTGACCGCATCGTCTGAAAAAGAAAAACTCTCCGAGGGGAGAGCCTGCAATTTTAAATGGTACAGTGCTTCCTTCGTCGGTATTAACCGGACAGGTTCAAAGGGTTTTGCGTCGTTACGCTATCTCAACTCGTTAGGAAAATCCGTCGAGTTCCCCTGCAATGAAGATATAATAGGCTAAAAAGAGATTTTAGACAAGTTCCAAATGAAGAAAAAACTTTTTCCTCTTGCAAATTTTTTTTAAAATCATTATTTTTTGAAACACATAAAATTCACCGGGGGCACCACGGGAACTAAAGGAGGCGTCACATTATGAGTGTGATGAAAACTGCTTTAACAATCGCAGGAAGTGATTCTTGCGGAGGCGCTGGAATCCAGGCGGACATCAAGACGATGACGATGAACGGAATTTACGCAATGAGCGCCGTCACCGCTTTGACCGCACAGAACACAACCGGCGTTACGGGAATTCAGGAAGTTTCAGCAGAATTCCTAAAAAAACAAATAGAAGCCGTCGTCACGGATATTTTTCCGGATGCGGTAAAGACAGGTATGGTCGCATCTACCGAGCTTATCAAAACGATAGCGGCCTGCATCAAACAATTTTCCCTCAAAAACATTGTCGTTGACCCTGTAATGGTCGCAACAAGCGGGGCGAAACTCATCAGCGAAGAGGCAATCGAAAGCCTAAAAAAGGAACTCTTGCCACTGGCCACGGTCATTACACCCAACATTCCGGAAGCTGAGGTTCTGCTTGAAAACTCTGGCCTCTCAGAACTGGACTCAAAAAGCCTTAAAATCACCAGCGACTTTGAGATGGAGGAAGCTGCCCGCAAAATCCACGAAGAATTCGGCTGTTCGGTTCTCATCAAGGGTGGCCACAATGTAAACGATGCCAGCGATTTTCTCTACGGGAAAAAAGAAAATGGTCAAGTTGTCGCAAAATGGTTCAGAGGCAGGAGAATAGCGAATCCAAACACCCACGGAACCGGCTGCACCCTTTCAAGCGCAATCGCATCAAACCTTGCAAAAGGCGACAGCCTTGAAGATGCCGTTTCCAAGGCCAAAGAATACATTTCTGGCGCACTCGAAGCAGGACTAGATTTAGGCAAAGGCTCAGGCCCGATGATGCACAACTTCGTATTAACTCGAAAATACTAAAAATCATGCTCCCATCGGGAACGCGCCAGCAAACATCGCTGTGAGCAAAGCTCAGGCGAGTTTAACGCACAAAGTGCTAAGCGCAACCCCGATTCCGCATGCTTTTTATCATTTGCTATTTATTACTCTTACATAAAACAAGGAAATTATCATGGAAAATAAAGGAACATCTGTCTTTAATAACGCTTTAATTTGGTTTGGAGCCGGCGTTTCCATCGCGGAAATCATTACTGGCACTTATTTTGCCCCGCTGGGCTTTAGCCGGGGACTGGCGGCAATTCTTATTGGTCATGTAATCGGCTGTGCCCTCCTCTTCTTTGCAGGCTATATCGGCGGAATCGCGCGAAAATCTGCCATGGAGACGACAAAGTATAGCTTTGGCTCTTGGGGAAGCAAATTCTTCGCTCTTTTGAATGTACTTCAGCTCGTAGGCTGGACAGGCATTATGATTTATGACGGCTCACTTGCCGTAAACGAAATTTTTTCTTTCGGAAATTGGATTTGGGCAATCGTTATCGGTTTCCTCATCATTCTCTGGATTCTAATCGGAATCACGAACCTTGGAAAAATCAATGTAGTGACCATGAGCCTGCTCTTTATCCTAACCCTCGTTCTCTGCAAGATTATTTTCTTTGGTGAAAAAATTGCTGATTCTGCCCTTGAAGAGGCAATGTCTTTCGGAGCCGCAGTTGAGCTGGCTGTCGCAATGCCCCTTTCTTGGCTTCCCCTTATCTCGGACTATACAAAAGAATCTGAAAAGCCTTTCAAGGCGACACTTGTAAGTTCAGGCATTTACGGTATTGTTTCATGCTGGATGTACATCATCGGAATGGGAGCGGCTATTTTCACCGGCCAAAGCGACATAGCCCAGATTGCAGTAAAATCAGGCCTTGGAATTGTGGGACTTGTAATTATCGTGCTTTCAACAGTTACGACGACATTCCTGGACGCATTCAGCGCAGGAATTTCCGCAAAAACGGTCTTTGAAAAACTAGACGGCAAGTGGACGGCGGTTATCGTCGCCCTTCTCGGAACAGCAGGTGCCATTCTCTTCAACATGGACAACATCACTGACTTCTTGTATTATATCGGCTCAGTCTTTGCCCCGATGATTGCCATCTTGATTGCAGATTTCTTTATCGTAAAAAGAGATTCTTCCGAAAAAAAGCTGGATGTGGTAAAAATCGTCATTTGGCTGGCAGGTTTCGTTGCCTACAGACTTTTAATGCGAGTCGATTTCATTCTCGGCTGCACAATCCTAGACATGGCTATAACTTTTGCCCTGACCCTTCTCTGGGGAAAAGTCAATAAGACGAAAAATTAGCCTGATTCCTAGTGGCTTACGAGCCGTAAGTTGCAAGGATTTCTGAAAGCATGGGAATCAGCTGTTTTTTGCGGCTGACAACATCTTTCAGAAAATAAATATGCTCGTCCTGCTTTGGAAAATTCACAGCTGAAAGGAATTTTTCCTCAGCGGCGACCAGCATTACCGAAGAAAGACTTGAAATATCAGTTACCAAAAGGCTTGCAAACAATGCTCCGTGGCTTTTTCGGGCAATTTCAAGGTCATCAAGAAAGTCATTTTTTCTCTCCAAAACCTCGTCCGTGCCGTCTACCTCAATCTGACTGACGGTGAAAAGAATTCCATTTTCGTTGTATTCCTTCATGTCCTGATTGATGACTTCGTAAGAAGTTCGGCCTGAGATTCTGCTTCCAGCCTTTATGATTTCTTCACCAAGTTCCTCAATATTAAGAGAGGTGATTTTTGAAAGATAGCCTGCGATTTCAATGTCCGTTGGCGTTGTCGTTGCGCTTTTTAAGATGAGGGTGTCGCTTAAAATTCCGCAGAGGAGAAGGCGGGCAATATCAAGAGGAATTTCAAGTTTTTCGTCCTGAAAAAGCTTTGTGATGATTGTCGATGTTGAGCCAAGCGGCATATTGATGAAAGAAATTGGCAGTTTTGTGCTGAGACTTCCGATTCTGTGGTGGTCAACGATGTCAGTAATCTGGTAATTTTCGATTCCGTCCACGGCCTGAGTTCGCTCATTGTGGTCTACAAGGGCTATTTTGATTTTTGAGTCATGGTGAACATCAATTTCGCTGAGCATTCCCACGACTTTCCCTTCATCGTCAACTACAGGAAGAGTCTGGCTGGCCACTTCTTTTAACATGGGCATGATTTTTTGAATCGAGTCTTCAGGTTTGATTGGCCTGATTGTCTGATCGCTTAAAACCCGAACAGGAGTTGAGTAAAGAACCAGCATTGAAGTAGATGCCGTGTCGTATTTACTGATAATTATGCTGGTCCCGCTTTCTTTGGCCTTTTCAATGACTTCCTGACAAGGCTTGCGGCCTGCACTGAGTATGAGTGCCCTGACTTTTTTTTCGATGCAGAGCTTCTGGATGTCCTGGCGGTCTCCGGTGATGACAACCAGGCTTTCCTTATCTTTGTGGTCTTCCAGGGTCTTTGCGAAGGAATCAAGGCTTGATGAGCCTGAAATAATCGTGTAAGTATGAAGAACTTCCGCTTCATTTCCCTCGCAGACTGTTTTTCCACTCAAAGTTCGGCACATAAGGGAAACTGTGGTGACGACAGAAATGTGGTGCTCCGGCCTTAATATTCCAAAAATTTTCTTTGTATATGAATTGTAGTTTAATATAGCCTTGTAGTGGCCCTCATCATCGACAATTGGAAGGACTTTTCGGCCATGCTCACGCATAAAAGCTGAAGCCTCCCAAAATGGTGTCATTTGATTGAGGACATCAGCACTATCGCTCATGTAGTAGGCCACCCGAGGATTCATGTCTGGAATGAATTCGGGGGGAGTGATTCCGAATTTTTTGTAAATGTAATCGGTCTGGGGATTCAGCTTTCCGGCACGGCAAGCCTTGTAGTCACATTCTCCCCTGGCTTTTTTGAAGGCCGCATAAGCCGTAGCCGAAACCACCGAGTCAGTATCTGGATTTTTATGCCCGAAAATGAAGGTTGTCTTTTTCATGTTTATATCCAAAATGAATTATAACAAAAAAGCATGAGAATATAAATTCTTATCAACTAAAATTCAATCAGAATTTTTTCAAAAGCAAGTGAACATCTTTTTTGTAAACCTTTTTTTGCCCTTTTGTATTCAACATGAACAAGCCCCGCCTCTTCAAGGATAGCGACATTAGTAGCAGCCGAGGATCTTGGCAAATCAAGCCGTGAGGCAATTTCATTGATATTTAAATCCTTGTTTTTAAGAAGAGAAAGAATTGCAATACGAGGCGCTGAGGCCAAAGCATTTAACTTTTCGAGTTCTTTTTCAGGATGCACTATTAAAGTTGCCGCATTTTCAAGAGACATGAGATTTTCTCCCTTCCAAAAAAATCAGCTTAATAAATTTTACACTAGATTTATTTTAATATATTAAATACTTTTTAACTAAAATTCAATATGTTAAATTTTATTCAGTATGAAAGTTAAGATATTAATAAAATTAAGTATGTCTTTTTGGCAAAATGTAGAAAACGAACTGATTTATAAAAATATCAGCCGGAAAGAGTTGGCGGAGAAAGCATCTTTTGCTGTAAGTGGAATTTCTTTAGGACTAGCTCACAACAGCATTCCCAACGCAGATGTAGCAGTTCGTATCGCAGAAGTTCTAGATGTTTCAACAGAATATTTGGTAACTGGCAAAGAAAAAAATATAAGCTCAAAAGAAAATGCAGCCTTAATCCAGCATATAGTGAGCGATATGAAAAAACTCAGCCAGTATGACTTGGAGACTCTTGCTATTTTAGCAAAGCGCATGGCTAAAGACTGATGCCAATGATATTCATAATTCAATTGACATCAGATTATGGCTATATTCGCCCAGCTTTTTTAAGCACCGGCTCCATAGTTACATCCACGCCCAGTTTTTTGAAAATCTTTCGGTCTACCTCTGAAAGCATTACCGTGGTGTGAACCTGACAGCCGTTAAGACGAGGAAGCTGTTCCAAGGCTTTCTTGCAATTTTCGTTGGAAGGAGAAAGCATGGCCAGAGCTACGAGAACTTCGTCCGTGTGAAGGCGGGGATTGTTACCCTTAAGATAGTTGACCTTCATGTTCTGTATCGGCTCAATCATGTCCTTAGGAATGAGCTTTATCTTGTGGTCGATTCCAGCGAGGTGCTTGGTTGCGTTCAGGATGAGGGCCGCACAAGTACCCAAAAGGCTTGAAGTTTCGCTGGTGATAATCGTTCCGTCCTCAAGCTCGATGGCAGCAGCTGGAACGCCAGCCTTATTGCCCCTTTCGTTGGCAGGCACCACGACTTTTCTGTCTTCAACGGTGATTTTTGCCTGCTTCATAAGAAGGCCAATTTTATTGACTTCGTTTTCGCTGCCCTTATCCTCGATTAAATCATCAAGGGCTGTGTAATAACGGCGGATTATTTCCTGGTTTGAGGCTTCGCGGCAAGCTTCATCGTCGAAAATACAGTAACCGGCCATGTTAACGCCCATGTCTGTTGGTGACTTGTAAGGATTCTCGCCATAGATGCCCTCAAAAATTGCGTTAAGGACGGGGAAGATTTCGATGTCCCTGTTGTAATTTACGGTCGTCTCGCCATAAGCTTCCAGATGGAAGGGGTCAATCATGTTCACATCGTTTAAGTCTGCAGTGGCTGCCTCGTAAGCAAGGTTTACCGGGTGCTTTAACGGAAGGTTCCAGATTGGGAAGGTCTCGAATTTTGCATATCCAGCCTTTACGCCTCTCTTATGCTCCTGATAGAGCTGGCTCAAACAGACGGCCATTTTTCCGCTGCCAGGACCTGGAGCCGTTACGACAACCAGAGGCCGACTAGTCTCAACATAGTCATTTTTTCCGTAGCCTTCGTCTGAATCAATCAAAGAAACATTCTGTGGATAGCCTTCGATAAGATAGTGATAGTAGCAGTTTATGCCCATTCTTTTGAGCTTATTTCTAAATGCCTTGGCACTTTCCTGACCTTTAAAATGAGTGATAACCACGGATCCGACCATGAGGCCCAGATTCTGAAATTCGTCCCTGAGGCGGAGAACATCTTTGTCGTAGGTAATGCCAAGGTCTCCACGAACCTTATTTTTTTCGATGTCAACTGCACTGATTACGATGACAATTTCTGCCATGTCAGCCAGTTGCATGAGCATTTTTAGTTTTGAATCGGGCTGAAAGCCGGGGAGAACGCGGCTGGCGTGAAAATCATCAAAAAGCTTGCCGCCAAATTCCAGATAAAGTTTATTGCCGAACTTGGCAATCCTTTCCTTAATGTGCTCAGACTGTATTCTGAGGTATTTTTCATTATCAAATCCGTTCTTCATAACGGAATTTAATTATATAGTATTGGTGAAAAAAAATAAACCATGAATTGCGGAGGAGACAGGAAATTCCTTGCAAACCCCTACAAATTCAACATGCAAAATATAGAAATCGAACTCCCCAATGCGAAGTGCCACAAAAATTAACCTGAGAAATAAGATGAATTTTTGTGGCAAAGCTGATGGATTCAATTATTTTCTTCCGTAGTAAGTCAGAGAAAGCATTGTCAAATCATCGAACTGAGGGGCATCACCGACAAAACGGTCAACTTCCCGGCGGATAATCGGAAGAAGCTCTTTGGGCTTGGCATCAGGATTTATATTGAGCGCCTTTTCCAGCCTGTCAAGCTCAAACAATTCATTGTTGGCATTTGTCGCCTCAGGAACGCCGTCCGTATAAACGAAAATCGTTGCGCCTGGCTCCAGCTGAATTTCATATTCCTTGTATTTTGAGCCTTCAAGACCGGCAAGAACGAAGCCATGAGAATCTTTCAAAAGCTCGAACTTCTTGCCTGGCTGGCGGATTGCCGGATATTCGTGTCCAGCATTGGCCGCCTTAATAAGACCTGTGTTCAAGTCTATGATTCCGAGCCATACGGTAACAAAGAGGCCAGAGGCATTCCCCTCGCAAAGCAGATTGTTGGCATCCTGCAAAATCTGAGCCGGAGAAAGGCTGTCGCCTATGGCTGCACGGTTCTTTATGATGGTTTTAGAAATTACCATGAAGAGGGCAGCCGGAATTCCTTTACCAGAGACATCAGCAATTACAAGGGCCAGATGGTCTTTGTCAATAAAGAAGAAGTCGTAGAAATCACCACCAACATCCTTTGCCGGATTCATTGAGGCGAAAAGCTCAAAGTCAGAACGTTCTGGGAAACCAGGGAAAATGTGAGGCAACATGCCGTCCTGAATTCTTGAAGCAATGTGCAGATCTGCGGAGATTTTCTCCCTTTCTTTTGTCTCAACAAGGAGCTTCTGCATGTATTTCTTTGTTTCGGCAGTCATTTCAATGAGAGAATCTGCAAGAGCCTCAATTTCATCTTTAGTATGAATGTTTGGATTCTCAAAATTAAGGCTTTCCACATCCTCACCGTTGGCCCGGGCAACGAAATCTGAGGCAGAAACCTGCAGGGCTTTGAGAGGGTTGATAACCCTGCGGTTCATCCATGATACAAGCAGGATGATGAAAATGGCTGCAAGAATCAAAGCGGCCACAAATACGACGAGCGGGAAAATATGCATTGCATGAGCAATTTCCTCCATCTCAATGTCCACGCTCATTACGCCAAGCCTGTTTCCGCTTGAAGTCCTGACAACAACAGATGTTGTGTAAATATATCCCCATTCAGTTCTGTTTGGATAGTACCAGTATTCACCTTCTTTTGCAGTTTTGAAAAAATCGACATACTTTTGGGCTATATCACCTGGAACTTCAGTGCCATTCATTTTTCCAAGCCAGACAGGTCTTTCACCACGGGCGGCATAGGCTTCGTATTCTTCCTGTCTGTTTCCCGTACAGATATAACGCTGATTATCTACATCATTGCCATTGAGAGGCTCAAACATGTAGAGCCAGGCGATTTTGGTGTTTGTTTTTATGTAATCAAGCCTGTCGCGAAGTTTCTGGAAAGACTCATCTTCTTTTTGAGTCTGAACGCATTTTTCGATTGAATCCCAGTCAAAACCATCAACGGCTAAATCCAAAACAGTTCTCGAATATTTCTGGTATTCTTTAATCATTCCAGAATAGTAGGTCTGATAACCAATTACTCCGATGCTAACCGAAAGCAAGAGAGTGAACACGCTAATGGCGATGCTAACCCGCAGCTTCAAATTCTTTTTTGTTTTCTCCATGAAAAACCTCCAAGTTATTTTCGAACTTTAGACAAATCTATTGTAACATGCAAAATGCTAAAACAAAACATAATTATTGCAAAGATTGTGGCAGAAACTTTTATGTTTCCTGAAAGGAAAACCATGGCCATAACTGTCGGTCCAAATGACTGACCGATAAAATCAGTGAAATTGAAAATTCCCATTGCCTCAGGAATTCCAAATTCGCCACATTCGTCCAGCATTGAGAAATTTGACTGAAGGGCAGAACGGCCAAAGCCATTTGAAAAGCCCAGAATGAAAATTGCGATTAAAAGCCCCGTAAAATTTCCCATAAAAGCATAGATAATCACGGCCAAGGCACAGAGAATCGTGGCGGCATAGCGGCTGAAGCTCTTTGTCCTTTCCATGACAAATCTGGTAAGCCCGTTACCAAGATAAATCGCAAACATCGAATAAAGCATCATCAAAACGGCTACAATAATCTCACTCATGCCCTTTTCATCAGAATAAATCGGCAGGTAGTAATAAACAAAGCTGGCCATCAAAGCAAAGGGAGCCTGAACGAGCAGGATAAAGGACCATATTCTTCTTCTAAAAAGAAATGTCAGGATTGTCTTGGGAGTGTTGTTTATTTTCTTGTTTATAAGGTTTTCAGATTCAGAAGCATGTGCTCCAACTTTCAGGCTTTTCCATAAGAAGACGAAAACAAAAGCCGTGATTCCCCACATTAGCGAAACTATAGGGAAGATAAACTGACGGCCAATATTTGAAACGAGAGCCGCACCAAACAACATGCCGAAGTTTATTCCGGAAATTTGAGCCGCATTGTAAGCCGCATAACCGGCAGTCCTGTTTTTTGCCTCCGGGATCTGTGAAACCATGAGATACATTGAATTGGTAGATAGTCCGACTCCGATTCCGTCGAGCGTGAGGGCAAGGAAAAGAAGGAAATATGACGATGGGAAAGCAAACATAATCAGATTACTTACGGCCGACAAAATAGTTCCAGATACGAGGATTTTCTTGCAGCCCCAGCGTCGAATCATTTTTTCACAGAAAAGTGCCATCAGTCCGATTGCAAAAAGATTAATTGAAAGCGGAAGGGCGGAAATGAAGCCAGAAACATCTTCTCCCAGCGTATTTAGGGCACCTTTTACCACGACCATCGGTATAAATGTGGTGGTCATATTGTAAGAGGCAAAGAGCACGAAAACCATGAGCCTTATGTAATAATAGGGGAAAGTTTTTTCAGTCTTCTCTCCCCTTGCCCGCTTTTCTTCCATTTCCATCTGAGCCTGGGATTTTGAAATAATATATGACAGGGCCTCACCCATGATAAGCCAGATAAAGATAAGCGTGATTACAAGGCCGAAGAGAACGTTTTTACGCATCTCGTTTATTTGATTCGTAAGGACAATACTCTCCATCATCACCGAAACAACACCACAAACATGCCTTTCATCATTTTTTACGGGAACCGAGACATAGGTATAGGAAGCTGAAGTGTCATCCTTGCTGGAGCGCATGGCCTGACCACTTTCATAAATCTGCTTAATTTCTTCCGTTTCGCTCGGGGACAGGGGGAAGAAGGTTCCGATTGTCTGATCCAGGTATGCGCAAGAATATGCTCCACGCTTTTCGTCCAGTTTGAAAATATCACAATAAACATTGCGGTTCACTTCAAGATTAGGATCGATTACGCTCTCCATACTGGCAATCATCTCGCGGTATTCAGGGGAGGCAAAATCAGCGGCAGTATCAATTGAGTCAAGGGTTGCGGGTTTTAAGGTGTTGGCTACGGAATATGCCATGTTTTCCATTTGAGCCAGAATCTGATTTTTCATAATCCTGGAGAAACCGTCGGTAAGCTTGTATGTTATGGCGAAGGCAACGGAAATTACGATGATGACGACATATACGGTGATACGGCGTATTATGTGCATTTTGCTCTTGAAAAAGAGGACAATCGTAATGATGAGACAGACAAAAGTAAAAAACACAAAGAGGAAGAAGACCGCATGAACAAGCATCTGCATTAAAATCATGTTCTTGTTCTTACGGGGATTTTCGATATTGGAAAATGCTTCCGGCGTGACAGTCACGGCTCCGCTATGATTTACCACAAGCCTTTTTTGGCCGCTGGCAAGGTCTAGCTCCCTGACACAGTCATAATACAAATCAGCAAAAAGAATTTTTCCAGGACCAGCGGACTCAATCCAGTTGGGGAATTCATCGGTCGTTGCAGTGTACAACAGTTTGATTTTGGAATTTTCACCCAATAAGAACAAATGACCGGGCTTATCAAGGACATAAATGTTCCCGTCTTTGTCTTGAGTCATGTCATTCACGAAATCGAAGGCATTTTCAAAAGGATATTCTTTTTTTTCTTCGGCACCGCTTGAAAGGTCTAGGCTTATGACATTAATCGAGGATTTTTCTTTTACCGCATACAGAAGAATTCCATTTTTTATGGATAGAAGCATGATTTTATGCTTGTTGACCAGTGAAGAATATGTCGTATCGAGGTAAGTCTTGTAATAATTTCCTTCAGAATCATAGACAAGAAGAGCTTCACGGCCGATTCTGTTTCCGTCCCAGGAACCTTCCTTAACATAGACGAAGGAATTTTCATCTACGAGGAAATCATCGGCAGAATAGAAGGTGTCTGCATCGCCAGAATTTTCAGGCAGGACTTGCTGAATCTCATTTGAGTTTTTATCAATCACAAGAACCCGGGTTCGCTGCTTGTCCAGAATATAGCGCAAATTTCCATAGTCACGGACAAGGTAAGGCTCATCGAGAGTGATATGCTCTTTTAGGGAAAAGTCAATCTTTGTATGATACCTGAAGCAAAAAAGCCCGAGACAAATGGTAAAAACAAAAATTAAGACAGTTCCGATTTTTCGTTTAGCGCTTGCCATAATCTTCTTCCTTTATGTATTCTTTGTATTGAAGTTCCGTAGAAAAAAGTGTCCTCCAGCCGTCTGAGCTTATTTTTATTGGATAAAGCAGGGCTGAAAGATTTATTTCGTTTTTGTGCATTTTTCGGCATTTCCAGAATGAATCCGTCTCGCCTAGATAGTCAACTTCCAGGATATTTTTGATTCCCCATAGATAAAAAGGAAGAGCCGGAAGAGTTATGTAATCCTTGACCGACTCAAATTTTTCGGCAATTCCCGAAATGATACGCTTTGCCGAGGTCTTTTCGACATATTGAGTGCGTTTTTCGTAGTATTGGGCCAGGAGATTTTTTTCTTCCCCTGACATAAGCTCGCATTTTACGGAAGGATAGGCAGCCTTAAAGAATTCAAAGAGATTCTTGTACATTTTGATGATGGGGGCTGAAATCTGGGTAAATCTTTCCAAAGCCCTCTTCTGAATTTCCCCTGGCAGGGACTCAACCATAGCCGCCAGATATTTTTCGTAGGAAAAATCCGGGATTGGAATCACAAGCCTTGAATTCGTTGCATTTGCAAGCTCAAAAAGATATAAAATAGCATCGTATTCATCGCTGGTGAGGAATTCTTTGTGACTTTTAAAGGAAACATCCAGCACTTCATGGGCATTTGCCTTCGTAAACTCAGCTTCCTGGGAAACCTTGTCCTTTACTGCCCTGCGTCTGGTCGTAAAATCGTAGACTTTCTGGCTTCCGTCCTTCATTGAGAAAATCATATCGACTTCATACTCGCCAAAAAAACAAGGCCCGCCAAAAATAGCAGTTTCTTCCCCATTTTGAACAACCTTCGCAAAATCAGACAAAGAGGCCGTGAGATATGGCATTTGCTCCTTAAAAGGCCATTTGGTATTTTTAAATTGAGGGAATTTTTCTTCTACCATCTTGCTGTCGTTGATTTCCACGACATTTTTGTAAATCAAGGCAGATTTTCTATTTGCAGAATTTTCCTCTACTTTTTTGAGCAATTCCTTTTTTTGGACACGAAGCTCCCTCACCCTCTCCTGCTTGTCAAAATCATATTTTGTGTCAGAAAGGCTCTTAAGTTCATCAGTGATTTTCTTAAGCGTTTCGCCGTCAGCAGGTGAAAGGAAAGATTCTGGAGCCACATTCTCAAATTCTCCGGCAGGGGCAAGCCTGAAAAAATTAACCGCATTGAAGGGCCAGCGAAGAAAATCATTAGAAGAATGAGCGTATATTGTGCCTTCAAGTTTGCTGTCTAAAGATGCAAGTATGCTTTGAGTTGAATAAATATCTTTTTTTTGGAGATAAAAATATTCCAGCTCTTCATTATTATCCATTAGCTTTTGATTCCTAGTCTCACCTCTTATTATATTCTTAAAATTTTATTTAAAGCAACTAAAAAAAATTACAGACAAAGAAACATTTTTATAGAAAGAAAAAGGGGCTGTCCAAAAAAGGAAAGCCCCATGCCCTTATTCGCCCAGAAGAACGTCTTTGAGAATCGCAAGTCCCTCATTTATTTCTTTGTAGGAGATATTGAGGGGCGGAACTATTCGGAGAGTGTTTGCGCCGGCCGTTGAAGTAAGCAAGCCTTTTGCCAAGAGCTTTTTCTCCACATCCACTGCATTTGCTCCGTTAATCATGTCAACGCCAATCATAAGTCCTTTTCCTCGGATTTCGCCAACACATTTTGCCCCGAAAGATGCAATCTGCTGACGCATATAGTCGCCCTTTTCGGTAACGCTTTCAAGGAAGCCCGGCTTTTCAAGCTCATGCAGAACCACGAGGCCTGCGGCACAGGCCAGAGGATTTCCGCCGAATGTTGACTGATGATCGCCTGCCTTAAAGACATCGGCTGCCTTACCCCTAATGAGGATGCCGCCGAAAGGAACGCCGCCAGCAGC
>OCVV012883577.1_pt1 | contig 16796 bp, 17 predicted proteins | sample 1539721 | NCBI WGS metagenome assembly OCVV01 (sample SAMN02144230, study PRJEB22623) | gut metagenome | biome: sheep rumen | host: Ovis aries | place: New Zealand | reverse complement strand
CCCTTGGGTGCATTGTGTATTGTATAAATTCGTCGTATTCGAAATATTCGTTGTTGAAAAAAGCATCCTCGGGTTTATAGTGAGAGTCTCCGATTGGAAAATCCTATGCTTTAACCTTTTTTAATTATTCCTCTCTCTCCGTCTTCCCTAATTATCCCTATCTTTGCATTGTCTTTATGATTCGGATTGCTGTTTGCCCAATCGCGATTTCGACATCGGGCCACCGTCCCTTTGCTGCGACATTCAATGGATAGAGACTATATATATAAATAAGGTATATAAAAGGATTCACTATGTTAAGTGTAGAAGAACTCAACGATAAACTCATCGACCTTGCCTTTGCCGAAGACATCGGCGACGGCGACCACACCACACTCTGCTGCATCCCTGCCGATGCCTATGGCGAAAGCAAACTCCTCATCAAGGAAGAGGGCATCTTTGCTGGTGTGGAGATAGCCAAAGAGGTGTTCCGCCGCTTCGACCCCACGATGGAGGTGGAGGTGTATATTCAGGATGGTGCCCATGTGAAGCCCGGCGACATCGTCATGTCGGTGAAGGGTAAGGAGCAGAGCCTCCTTCAGACCGAGCGGCTGATGCTCAACATCCTCCAGCGCATGAGCGGCATTGCCACCATGACCCACAAGTATCAGCAGGCACTCATCGATGCAGGCACCAAGACCCGTGTGCTCGACACCCGAAAGACCACGCCCGGTATGCGCATGCTGGAGAAAGAGGCCGTCAAGATTGGTGGCGGCATGAACCACCGCATCGGACTTTTCGACATGATTCTGCTCAAGGATAACCACATCGACTTCTGTGGTGGGGTGCATAATGCCATCTCTCGTGCCAAGCAATACTGCAAGGACCACGGGAAAGACCTCAAGATAGAGTGTGAGGTGCGCAACTTCAAGGAACTCGATGAGGCTCTTGCCGAAGGTTGTGACCGCATCATGTTCGACAACTTCACGCCCGAAGACACGGCGAAGGCGGTCAAACTGGTGGCCGGCCGTGCTGAGACGGAATCCTCTGGCGGCATTACCTTCGACACGATGATTCCATACGCCAAGGCGGGTGTTGACTTCATCTCCTTCGGTGCCTTGACTCACAGTGTGAAGGGTCTCGACATGAGTTTCAAGGCTGCGGGAAGCGACAAACTCATTATAAAGTAGTGAAGAGCGGAGTGTGAAGAGTGAGAAATCTAAGTTACTTTTGCTGACGAGAAACGAGCAGCATGGCTGATAACTTGGATATTTTTCGCGAAAATCGTCTTGCCGAGGAAAATAATTGGAAATTTGTTTGGTCGGGTCGTGAAAAAGCACTACCTTTGCACCCGCAAAATGCGTGGGCGCGTGTCCGTGCATGATGTCTTGTGTGGCTGAGCCATGCGTAGAAATTCCGAGTGGATGAATCCTGCACTAAAGGACTGGAGTCCATGAAAAGGATGGTCCGGTAGCTCAGCTGGATAGAGCAACAGCCTTCTAAGCTGTGGGTCTTGGGTTCGAATCCCAACCGGATCACGAAGAAACACCCCTAATTTTCAAAAACAAAAGGGTTGAGCGTTCCAAATTTCGCAAGGCGAGCATTGCGGGCTCGCAGGATGCGCAAAGACCTGTACTTCTCCAAAGTAAAAAAGATTTGAAAATTACAAAAACGATAACAAAAAATGTCAAAAATTTGTCAGATTACAGGTAAGAAGTCAGTGGTGGGTAACAACGTGTCTCACTCGCTTCGCAGAACAAAAAGACGTTTCGATGTCAACTTGTTCACCAAGAAATTCTACTATGTAGAGGAAGATTGCTGGATTGTACTCAAGGTGAGTGCAGCAGGTTTGCGTATCATCAACCGCATTGGTCTCGACGCTGCTCTGAAGCAGGCTGTCGCTAAGGGTCACTGCGAGTGGAAGGACATCCAGGTTATTGGCTAATCACATTAAAGTAAGGAGAACAGAACTATGGCAAAGAAAGCGAAAGGCAATCGTGTACAGGTCATCCTTGAGTGCACGGAAATGAAGGATAGCGGTCTTCCAGGAACATCGAGATACATCACCACAAAGAACCGCAAGAACACTCCAGACCGTTTGGAGTTGAAGAAGTATAACCCAATCCTGAAGCGAATGACAATTCATAAGGAGATTAAATAATTAGACAACTATGGCAAAAAAAACCGTCGCAACCCTCCAGAATAAGGATGGTCGTTCTTACACGAAGGTCATCAAGATGTTCAAGTCTCCCAAGACGGGTGCATACGCATTTGATGAGAAAATGATTCCAGCAGAGTCTGTGAAGGAATATCTGAAGCACTAATCATAGAGCAGAAGGTCGGTTTTGGCTCTTCTGTATCATAAAAATGTAAAACCTCTCCATTTTTCGGGGAGGTTTTTTTGTTTTTCTCGCTGAAAGGCAGTAACTTTGTCGTTCTAAAGCGTGAGGTTGTTTCTTTGCCATCTGCTTTCATGCTGACAGATAGAATCATAAGTAGTTAAGAAAAAAAGGAAAAAGATATGGGATTTTTTGATTTGTTCTCCAAGAAAAAGAAGGAGACACTGGACAATGGGTTGGCCAAAACGAAGGAGAGCGTGTTTGGCAAGATTGCTCGTGCTGTGGCCGGAAAATCGAAAGTGGATGATGATGTGCTGGACAATCTGGAGGAGGTGCTGATTACGAGCGATGTGGGTGTCGATACGACATTGGAAATCATCCGCAGGATAGAGGAGCGTGTGGCTCGCGACAAGTATGTGGGCACGGATGAACTGAACAGGATTCTGCGCGAGGAGATTGCTGGGTTGCTGACCGAGAACAATACGGATGACACGGAGGGTTTCCAGATTCCGGCCAATGCTCATAAGCCATACGTCATCTTGGTGGTGGGCGTGAACGGAGTGGGGAAGACCACGACGATAGGGAAGTTGGCCTATCAGTTCAAACAGGCAGGATTGAAGGTCTATCTCGGTGCTGCCGACACGTTCCGTGCCGCTGCGGTGGAGCAGATTTGCATCTGGGGCGAGAGAGTGGGGGTGCCGGTGGTGAAGCAGCAGATGGGCAGCGACCCTGCCGCTGTGGCTTTCGATGCCGTGAGTTCGGCCAAGGCGAACGGGGCTGATGTGGTGATTATCGACACGGCAGGCCGTCTGCACAACAAGGTGGGGCTGATGAATGAGTTGACGAAGATAAAGAATGCGGTGAAGAAAGCCGCTGGATATGAGGCTGATGATGTGATGCTTGTGCTGGACGGCTCGACAGGACAGAATGCCTTTGAGCAGGCTAAGCAGTTCACGAAGGCGACGGAGGTCACTTCGATGGCCATCACGAAGTTGGACGGAACGGCGAAAGGAGGAGTGGTGATTGGCATCAGTGACCAGTTCAAGATTCCAGTGCGCTACATCGGGCTGGGCGAGGGAATGGAGGACCTTCAGGCGTTCAACCGAAAGGAGTTTGTGGATAGTCTGTTTGGAGAGAATTAAAAGTTAAGAGTTGATAATTGATAATGAGGGTGAGAAATTGAGAAAGAACACGATAGATATTATCACGTTGGGATGCTCGAAGAATCTGGTGGATTCGGAGCGGCTGATTCGGCAGTTGGAGTTGAACGGCTACCGTGTGACGCACGATAGTGACCATCCGCAGGGGGAGATTGTGGTGGTGAACACGTGTGGCTTCATTGCTGATGCACAGGAAGAAAGCGTGAACATGATTCTGTCGCTCTGTCAGGCGAAGGAGGAAGGGCGTGTGAAGCGGGTGTATGTGATGGGCTGTCTGTCGCAGCGCTTCATGAAGGAACTGGGCCATGAGATTCCGCAGGTGGACAAGTTCTATGGCAAGTTCAACTGGACGGAACTGCTCAGCGACTTGGGCAAGACGTATCAGCAGGAACGTCAGTATGAGCGTCGTCTGACCACTCCGAAACACTATGCTTACCTGAAGATTTCGGAGGGGTGCGACCGCCATTGCGCCTATTGTGCCATCCCCATCATCACGGGTCGTCATCAGAGCCGGCGGATGGAGGACATCGTGGCAGAAGTGGAGCATCTGGTGGGTGAAGGAGTGAAGGAGTTCCAGTTGATTGCACAGGAACTTACTTACTATGGATTAGACCTTTATGGTGAACAAAAGATAGCCGAGTTGGTGGAGCGGATTAGTGACGTGAAGGGTGTGAAGTGGATTCGTCTGCACTATGCTTATCCGATGAATTTCCCTTGGGAACTTCTGCGTGTGATTCGGGAGCGGAAGAACGTGTGCAAGTATCTCGACATCGCCTTGCAGCACATCAGCACGAAGGTGCTTGCCAACATGCAGCGCCATGTGGACAAGGAAGAGACCTATCGGTTGATTGAGCGCATCAGGAAGGAAGTGCCAGGCATTGCGCTCCGCACCACGCTAATGGTCGGTTTCCCTGGTGAAGGAGAGGCGGAGTTTGAGGAACTGAAAGAGTTTGTGCGTTGGGCTCGATTCGACAGGATGGGGGCTTTTGCCTATTCGGAGGAGGAAGGAACGCCTGCCCAGAAGAACTTTGTGGATGAGGTGCCTGAGGAGGTGAAGCAACGGCGTTTGAGCGAGTTGATGGACTTGCAGCAGGGCATTTCGGCAGAAGTGCAGGCCGCGAAAGTAGGGCAAACTCTGAAAGTCGTCATTGACAGGAAGGAAGGGGAGTTTTATGTGGGCAGGACTGAGTTTGACTCGCCAGAAGTTGATCCCGAAGTGCTCATTCCTGTGGCTGACGGCGCATTGAGAAGAGGCTGTTTCTATAAAGTGCAAATCGTTGATTCAGACGACTTTGATTTATACGGAAAGAGATGCCCTTCTGTTTGATGCGGCTGGAGTTCACTAAATAGCAATCGTAACCATCAAATTGTAACTCAAATAGATGACGAACAAGGAATTATTAGAGAAGTTGTCACAGAAGACAAACTTCGAGATGGATGAAGTGAAGAAACTTTCTTCTTCGCTGATTGAGTCGGTGTTGGAAAGTCTGTCTGATGGCAACAGCGTGACAATTCAAGGTTTTGGTTCGCTTGAGCCTCGTGAGAAGGCGAGTCGAAAGATTTACAACCCCACAACAAAGACCTATCTGGTTGTGCCTCCGAAGAAAACTGTCGGCTATAAGATGAGTGCAGCCCTGAAGGATAGACTAAATGCAAAGTAACACTATGAACGAGAAACTGTCATTCCAAAATATCGCTGATTTGATTGTTCAGAAAGCCGATGTGCCGAAGAAAACGGCGGACACTTTTGCCAAGGCTTTTTTCGACACAATTACCGACACGTTGGTTGCTGGAGAGGAAACGGTCAAGGTGAAAGGCCTCGGTGTCTTTAAGTTGGTGTCGATGGGAAGTCGCGAGAGTGTGAACGTGTCGAATGGGGAGAGAATCGTCATTCCTGGATATAAAAAGGTGGCTTTCACTCCTGAGGATGGAGTGGTGGAGTTCTTGAACAGGAAGGCGGTGGAGGATGAGGCTGCATCTGTCTCGGCTGTTTCTGCCGTTGCTGATGCGCCGGAAGTGCAAGAGATTCCTGCTGTTGTTGAAGAAGATAAGGTTGAAGATAAGGCTGAAGATGCCTCGCCCGTGGAGACGGAAAAGACGGTGGAAGAACTGATTCAAGTGGCCGAACCGACACATGTTGAAGAGCCGCAAGATGCGTTCGCTGGAATAGATATGCTTATTTCCACGCCCGAAAGTGTGGAGGAAGTTCGTCAACAATATGAAGAGGCGAAAGCGAGAATGGAAGTGGCTGTGGAAGAGGCTCGTAAGGCCAACGCAGAGAAGGTGCGCCTGGAAAAACTGCTTGAACGACTGGAGGCCAATGCTGTGCCAGAAAGTGTGGTGGAGTTGCAGGGTGGCGAGACAAAGGAGGGAGAGGCGGAAGCAGCGGAAAAAATAGAGAATCAGCCGAGTGGAGAGGTGCAGGACAAGACATCTGCAGAGGAGGCGACAGAGGGAGAAAGACGGCAAAGGGCATTTGACCGTTTGATGAACGAGTCGTCCCGAAAGGAAGAACCGCAAGAGACACGAAAATGGGGCTGGCAATTTTGGACAGCCGCAGTCGTTGTTTTCTTGATAGTCATCGGCTTTCTGCTGTATCAGACCTTCCGAAATATAGAAGCCGTGGAGAAAGTGCAAATGGCCGAAATGCCTGCTAAGCCCACAAAATATCCTGCCAAGAAGGGTAAGCCGACGATAACTCAGCCGACAGTTCCTGTAGCAAGTTCCTCGGCGCATAAGAAAGATTCTGCTGCTCAGGCAACGAAGTCGGAAACTTCGAGAATATCGACTCCTTCGACTCCACCTGCACAGCCAGCCCAATCGGCCCAATCGGTCCAACCCGTGTCGCCAACTAAGCCTGCTGCCGCACAGAAAACAGAACAGAAGCCTGCTGCAGCCAAAGGCGTGGCAAATGACAAGAAGCAGGAAAAGACTGTGACAAAAGACAAAAAGCAGGAAAAGGCTGTGGCAAAAGACAAAAAGCCAGAGCAGAAGCCGACACGTCCGACCTCTCATGTGATGCAACGGGGCGAGTCTCTCACTCGTGTCTCCCAAAAATATTATGGGACTAAAGATTCCGTTCAGGCAATCATACGGAAGAACAAACTGAAAGACCCCAACAACGTGCCTCTGGGTTATGTGATTAAACTTCCATAAGAGTGCTTTTCGGCACAAGATGCCTTTGGGTGCTTTTTGCCTTGGTGTCCAATGGCGTTTTTATCACCGTACCCCTCGACTACGACCGACCGTAGTCGAGGGGTACGCTCAAGTGTAGCCGAGGGGTACGGTTTTTTTTGATGCCGTTATCCTGCTTTTCGCGCGCCCGAACTTTTAACTATTCTTAAAAACACGATGATACAAGGTTTTTTCACATTTGGGAGGGGGAAGAAGTGGAGAGAAAGGTGTATCTTTGCATAAGATAAGCAATTAAAAAAGAAAAATATGGCAGAATCTATTGACATTCGTGAATTGAACGAGAAGATAGAGCGCCACAGTGCGTTCGTGACAAATCTGATGACTGGCATGGATCAGGCCATCATCGGCCAGAAACATTTGGTGGAGTCCCTCTTGCTGGGACTTCTTTCTGATGGGCACGTGTTGCTCGAAGGTGTGCCGGGTTTGGCAAAAACAAAGGCGATTAAGACTTTGGCATCGCTGATTGATGCACAGTTCAGCCGCATTCAGTTCACCCCCGACCTTCTTCCTGCCGACGTAATCGGTACGATGATTTATTCGCAGAAGGATGGTGAGTTTAAGGCCAAGAAGGGCCCTGTGTTTGCCAACTTCGTGTTGGCCGATGAGATTAACCGTGCTCCGGCCAAGGTGCAGAGTGCATTGCTCGAAGCCATGCAGGAGCGTCAGGTCACCATCTCCACCAACACCTACGAGTTGCCCAAGCCGTTCCTTGTGCTGGCCACTCAGAATCCCATAGAGCAAGAGGGCACTTATCCGTTGCCCGAGGCTCAGGTCGATCGTTTCATGCTGAAGGTGGTCATCGACTACCCCAAACTGGAGGAGGAGAAGAAAATCATCCGGCTGAACATTGGCGGTGAGCAGCAGCAGATTCGTCCCATCATGGGCACAAAAGAGATAGAGGATGCTCGCAAGGTGGTTCGTGAGGTTTATCTGGACGAAAAGATAGAACAGTATATTACTGATATTGTGTTTGCTACACGCTATCCAGAGAAGTACAACTTGAAGGACTTGAAAGGCTTGATTGGCTTTGGCGGTTCGCCACGTGCTTCCATCAATCTGGCTTTGGCCGCCCGCAGTTACGCCTTCATCAAGCATCGTGGCTATGTCATTCCCGAGGATGTGCGTGCTGTGGCTCAGGATGTGCTGCGTCATCGCATCGGACTCACCTACGAGGCCGAGGCCAGCAATGTGACCAGCGAGGAAATCATTAGCAAGATTCTGAATAAAGTGGAAGTTCCATAATGGAAACGGAAGAACTCTTACAGAAAGTCAGGAAGATAGAAATCAAGGCCAAGGGCCTCTCGAACAATATCTTTGCAGGCGAATACCACAGTGCCTTCAAGGGTAGGGGCATGGCATTCAGCGAGGTGCGCGAATATCAATATGGCGATGATGTGCGCGACATCGACTGGAATGTGACGGCTCGTTTCGGCAAGCCTTTTGTGAAGGTCTTCGAGGAGGAGCGCGAGTTGACCGTGATGCTGCTGGTCGATGTGTCGGGGTCGCTCGACTTTGGCACCCAAGTGCAGTCGAAGCGTCAGTTGCTCACCGAGATTGCGGCCACACTGGCCTTTTCTGCCATTCTGAACAATGATAAGATAGGGGTGATTTTCTTCTCTGACAAGGTGGAGAAATTCATTCCTCCCAAGAAGGGCAGAAAGCACATCCTTTTCATCATCAGGGAACTGTTGACCTTTCAGCCCGAAAGTCAGAAGACCGATGTGGGGCAGGCCGTAGAGTTCATGACCAATGCCATCAAGAAGCGTAGCACGGTCTTCCTGCTGAGCGACTTCTTCGACCCGAAAGACTACTCCAACCAACTCACGATTGCCAACAGTCGCCACGATGTGGTGGCTGTGCAGATTTACGACCGCCGCATGGTGGAACTGCCCGATGTGGGCATAGTGAAGATGCTGGATGCTGAGACGGGGCAGGAGGCGTTTGTCGATACATCGTCGAGTGCAGTCCGTCGTGCCCACCACGAATGGTGGGTGGGGCATCAGTCGTGGCTGAAGAATGCTTTCACGAGGTCGAACATCGACAACATCTCTGTGCGCACCGATGAGGACTATGTGCGGTCGCTTATCAATCTGTTCAGGCGAAGGAGTTGACCCGTCTGCTGATGTGACGTAAAAGAACGGTAACGAAACATGAATATGATTCTTTTGAGAAGATATATTATACTGACAATCTGTTGCTTGATGTGTTTTGTAAAAGCAAATGCTCAAGTGACGGTTGATGCTAAATTAGACTCGGCCGGTATCTTCATTGGGCAGCGGATAGGGCTGACGCTGGAGGTGAGTGCCGATGCGGACAAGGAGGTTGAACTGCCGGAATGGGATTCCTTGCAACAGGTGGTGCCGGGGTTGGAGTTCGTGTGTGCGGAGAAAGCGGACACAAACCTTCTGAACGATGGCAAGCGGATGATGTTGTCTCGTCGATACTACTTCACCTCTTTCGACTCGGCACTCTATCTGATTCCAGAGATGAAGGTGAAGGTGGCTGGCAAAGACTACTCGTCGAAAAGGCTGGCACTGAAAGTGTTGACTTTGGATGTCGATACGCTTCATGCAGACAGCATTTTTGGCATCAAGGAAGAACTTGCGCCTCCCTTCGAATGGGCCGAATGGCGGCAGGTCCTCTGGTTTTTTCTCTTGGCTCTGCTGATAGGAGGGCTGTTGGGCTATGTGATTTATCGCCTGAAAACTAACAAGCCAATCATCCGGCGCATCCGCAACAAAAAGCGCCAACCTCCTCACAAGGTGGCCATGCAGAAGATTGAGCAAATTAAGGAGGAGAAGATTTGGCAGAGTGAGGACTCGAAGGAGTATTATACGCAGTTGACAGACACTCTGCGAAACTATATCAAGGAGCGTTATGGCTTCAATGCGATGGAAATGACCTCTTACGAGATAATCCAGAGGCTGCAGGAAGTGAATGACGAGGAGGCCATCAACGAACTGCGTGAACTCTTCCAGACGGCAGACTTGGTGAAATTCGCCAAATACAGCACCCTCATCAACGAAAATGACCGCAATTTGGTGAATGCCATTGAGTACATCAACCAGACGAAACAGGAAGAGCCGGAACAGAAGCCACAGCCAGAGGTGATTGTGGTGGAGGAAAAACGCTCCAAGATTGCCAAGTGGACCCTCATCGGAAGCATCATTGTGGCCAGTCTCGTGCTGCTGGGTGTGCTGATATTTATAGGTTATAGAATATACATGTTGACGTTGTAAGATGGAATTTAAGAATCCTTTATTTTTCCTGCTGTTGCTGGTGCTGATACCATACATCGTGTGGTATGTGATGCGGTTCAGGCAGAGTCTGCCATCGCTCAAGGTGCCCGACACTACTAAGTATGTGAAGGTGCCAAAGACGTTCCGCCTCTATCTGATGCATGTGCCATTTCTGTTGCGTATAGTGCTGATGGTGTTGGTGGTGTGCATCATGGCGCGTCCGCAGAGCAAGCACTCGTGGAGTGATACGGATGTGGAAGGCATTGACATCATGCTGTCGGTCGATGTCTCTACTTCGATGCTGGCTCAGGACTTTGAACCCAACCGTGTGGAGGCACTGAAGGAGATTGCTCAGCGATTTGTCGAGAAGCGTCCCAATGACAATATCGGCTTGACCATGTTTGCGGGTGAAGCCTACACACAGTGTCCGCTCACCACCGACCACGCCGTGCTGATGAATCTCTACAATAGTGTGGATTGCAACATGGCGGCTCGTGGCATCATCGACGATGGAACGGCGATTGGCGATGGCATCATGAATGCCATTCTCCGTCTGAAAGAAAGCCAAGCCAAATCGAAGGTGATAATCCTTCTGACCGATGGCGTGAACAACTCTGGCAACATTTCTCCGCAGACAGCAGCAGAGATTGCCAAGAAATATGGCATCCGCATCTATACGATAGGTATTGGGCGCAATGGCATGGCTCCTTATCCGCTGCCGACGGGAGGAACCGCCATGTTGCCAGTGGAGATAGACGAACAGACCATGACTAAAATCTCGACAGAGACGGGCGGACAGTATTTCCGTGCACAGAAAAACGATGAACTGGACGCTGTCTATCAAGACATTGACAAGATGGAACGCACGAAGTTCAACGTGAAGCAGTTCAGCCGTCGTGGCGAGTTGTATCAACCTTTTGCGATTGCGGCTCTGGTGGTGCTGTTGCTTGAGATACTGTTGAGGACGGTCGTGTTGAAGCGTTTGCCCTGATATATAATAATGTAAAAGATAAAAAGGAAACAAGAAGGTGTTTAGATTTGCAAGCCCCATATATTTTTACTTGTTGATTCTCATTCCAATACTGACAGCGGTGTATGTGCTGGTGCAGTATAGGATGAAGAAGCAATTGAAGAAGTTTGGCGATATTGAACTGATGCGTGACTTGATGCCAGATGTGTCGCCCTTGCGCCGCCATGTCAAGTTCTCTCTCATGATGTTGGCGTTGGGATTGTTGGTTGTCTTGTTGGCACGTCCTCAATATGGCACAAGAAATGAAGAAGTGAAACGTTCAGGCATTGAGGTGGCCATTGCTGTCGATGTGTCCAACTCGATGCTGTGCAAAGATGTGAGTCCGAGTCGTCTGGATAAATCAAAGATGATTGTCAGCAAGTTGGTTGAGCAGTTCGACGAAGACAAGGTTGGGCTGGTGGCCTTTGCCGGTAGTGCCATCACGCTTCTGCCAATGACCAGCGACTACGTTTCGGCCAAGATGTTTCTTGACCAACTGAATCCTGCCACGATATCCGTTCAGGGAACCAATGTGGCAGAGGCCATCACTCGTGCCACAGCCGGATTCACGAAGAAAACCAATGTGGGACGTGCCCTCATTCTCATCACCGATGCTGAGGATAATGAGCCGGGGGCTATCGAAGCCGCTAAGCAGGCCCGAAAGGAGGGTGTTCAAATATTTGTTCTTTCTGTCGGAACAGAAGAGGGAGGCCCCATCCCGATGGGGGACGGCTCTTTCAAGAAAGACCTTTCGGGCAATGTGGTGACGACCAAACTGAACGAACAGATAGGAAAGAGTATAGCGCAGGCTGGCGGAGGTCTGTATGTACATGTCGATCAGACCAATCTGGCGCAGTCTCTTTTGGAAAAAGAGATTGAGAAGATGCAGAAAGAGGACATTTCGCAGTCGATGTATTCAGAGTATGACGAACAGTTCGTGGCGGTAGCCTTGTTGCTGTTCATCGTGCTGGTGGTCGAGTTGTGCATGATGGAACGAAAGAACCACTGGCTCGGAAGGTTCAAACTATTCACTTAATGTAGAATCAAGATAGCAGAAATTTCAAACCTTTTAATTCGATGAGAAGATATTTCTTTAGCATATTGTTGTTGATGGTTGTCCTTCCTGTGATGGCTCAGAGTGCCCGTGACTTTATCCGTATGGGCAATAAGGCTTATCGCGAGAAGCAGTACGATAAGGCTGAAACGCTCTATTTGAAGTCGATAGCGAAGAATCCTTCTTTTGAGGCATACTACAATTTGGGCAATGCGTATGTGATGCAGATGAAAGATTCGACAGCATTTGAGAATTATAAGAAGGCCGACTCAATCGGCACGACTGACCCCATGCGCAAGGCGCGTAACTTTCACAACATGGGCAACATCTGGTATGCCCAGGGCATGGCCGCACAGCATCAGCAGGGTGGCAATGCGGTGGCGGCTTTCCAAAATGCGGTCAATTTTTACAAGAGTTCCCTGCGGTGCAATCCTGAGGACAATGAGACACGCTACAATCTGGCAATGGCTCAGCATCAACTGAAGAAAAATCAGGACCAGCAGAACAATGGCGGTGGCAACAATGAGAATCAGGACAAGCAGGAGCAAGACAAAAAGCAGCAGCAAGACCAGCAAAAGAAAGATGAACAGAAAAAGGAAGAGCAACAGCAACAACAGCCGCAGCCACAACCTGAGCAGAAGAAAGATGAGATGAGTGATCAGGCCGCAGAGCAACTGCTCAATTCTGCTCAGCAGGATGAGAAAGGTGTGCAGCGAAAAGTCAATAAGAATCAGAATAATAGACGTCGTAGTTTAGAGAAAGACTGGTAAAGATGAAACGATTACTACACATATTTATATTAGTGGCGTTCTCCGTCAGTGTGTTTGCCGACGGAGGTGTGACGTTCCGTGTTTCGGCTCCTTCCACAGTTGAGGCTGGCGGCAAATTCAGGGTGCAGTTCACGGTCAACACGCAGAATGTTTCCAACTTTATTGCTCCTGACTTCAAGGGGTTTGAGGTGATTTACGGTCCGGCCACTTCATCGCAAAGCAGTTTCCAGATGATCAATGGGCGTACATCGCAGAGCAGCAGCATCATCTACACTTATGTGTTGTTGAGCGATGTGCAAGGCACTTACACCATCGGCAGTGCATCGGTGCAAGTGGAAGGTAAGACCGTGCGGTCGAAACCAGTTCAGGTGCGTGTGCTTCCTGCTGGTGCAGGAGGTTCCGCTTATGGTGGAGGAGGTTCCAGCAGCAACGGCTCAGCCAGTGGCCGCCAATCCAACGTGCCAGTCACCACAGGGCAGGGCATCACTTCCAAAGAACTCTTCATGACGGCAACCGCATCACGCACTTCGGTGCATGAGCAGGAGGCCATTCTTCTCACCTACAAAATCTATACTCTGGTCGATCTTCGGCAATTGGACGGTAAACTGCCCACACTCGACGGTTTCCAGATTCAGGAGATACCTCTTCCTCGGACGAAGGAGTTCTCGTTAGAGCATTATAACGGTCGGAACTACCGCACGGTGGTGTGGAGTCAGTATCTGCTTTTCCCCCAGAAAGCGGGAAAACTGACCATTCCCTCCATCACCTACGAAGGTGTGGTTGTGACGCGCAATCAGAACATCGACCCGATTGAAGCCTTCTTCAATGGGCAAAGTGGTTTGCTTGAATTGAAAAAGAAAATCACCACCCCTGCGCTCACCATCAATGTGTCTCCTCTCCCCAACAAGCCAGCCGACTTCTCTGGGGCAGTGGGAAAGTTCACACTTGCCTCCAGCATCAGTACGCAAGAAGTGGATGCTAACGAGGCTGTCACCTTGAAAATCAGTGTGAAGGGTAGTGGTAACATGAAATTGATAGCCACTCCCGAGGTGAATTTCCCCAAGGATTTTGACACTTACGATGCCAAGGTGAATGACAATTTCCAACTTACCCGTACAGGTCTGGCCGGCAACAAGGACTTTGAATACCTCTTTGTGCCAAGGCATGCTGGTACATACGACATTCCGGCGGTCAAGTTCACCTACTTCGACACCGAGGCGCGTACATACAAGACTCTTACGACAGAACCCTACACCATCAAAGTGAACAAAGGCAAGGGTGGGGCAGGGCAGAGTGTGTCCAACTACAGCGGCCAGCAGCAGGATGTCCAGCAGTTGAATCAAGACATCCGTTTCATCAAGACAGGTGATGTGGCTTTGCATCAGCAGGGCGACACCTTCTTTGGCACATGGAAGTATTGGGCAGCCTATCTCTTGCCGTTCCTCCTGTTCGTGCTGTTCATTGTGATGGGGCGTAAGCGAATGAAGACCAATGCAAACGTGGCCTTGACTCGTGGAAAGAAAGCCAACAAGGTGGCTCTGCGGAGGATGAAGACCGCCAAGACACTGCTCGACAGCCACGATGCCAGCAAGTTCTACGACGAAGTGCTCCGTGCCCTCTGGGGCTATGTGGGCGACAAGTTCAACATGTCGCAAGAATCTCTGAACAAGGAAAACATCGAGCAGTCGCTCACCTCGCGCAATGTGCCCGCCGAACAGATTGGACAGTTCATGAAAGTGCTGAACGACTGCGAGTTTGCACGTTATGCACCTGGCGACGTGAATGAGAATATGGAGAATGTCTATAACAGTGCCATTAGTGCCATCACAAAAATGGAGGACAACCTATGATGATTAACCATTTGACAACTGACAACTTACCGCTTGCCATGCGGACAGCCCCAAAGATATTCATGCTTTTAGTTTTTAGTTTCTCTTTTCTGGCATCCTTTGCGGCCACTAAGGCCGAAGCCGATGCACTCTACGAGAAAGAGAAATATGCAGAAGCAGCCACAGCCTATGAGAGTGTGCTGAAGACCCAGGGGGTAGCACCAGAAGTCTATTACAACCTTGGCAACTGCTACTACAAACTGGACGAAATACCCTTAGCCGTACTTAACTACGAACGTGCCTTCCTGCTCGACCCCGGCGACGGCGACATACGCGCCAATTTGGCTTTGGCTCGAGGCAAGACCATAGACAAAGTGGTCCCTCCCTCCGAAATGTTCTTTGTCACATGGTGGCGCGACCTGACCAATTGCATGAGCATGAACGAATGGGCACTTCTCGGCATCGTATCCTTTGTCCTGATGCTTCTGGGCATATTGGCCTACATGTTCGTTCCTCGGCTGGAAGTTCGCAAAGCAGGAGTCTATGGCGCCATGGCCCTGCTGGTTGTGACTCTCATCGCCAATCTCGCCGCCGTGTCGCAACATTACAGTCAGACTCATCGCGACACAGCCATCATCCTTTCGCCAGCCGTGACCGTCAAGAGTTCGCCGAGCGAAAAAAGCACAGACCTCTTCCTCATCCACGAAGGCTCAAAAGTGGAAATACTGGATGGCTCGATGAAAGAATGGATGGAAGTGAAGTTTGAGGAAGGCAAACAAGGATGGGTGCCAGTCAAGGCCCTCGAAATCATCTAAAGTTAAAAGTTAAAAATTAAAAACTAAAAGTAAAAGTTACTCTTGAAAATGGGAAATAAACTTGCCGCATGGCAGGTAACTTAAATTTTTCACTTTTCACTTAAATTTCATGCACGAAATCAACGAACTTGACCACAAACTCACGCTTGCCATCAATGGCAGTGACAGCCTCTTCTGGGACAACGTGATGTACACCGTGACCGATACCTTCTCATGGTCATTGGTCATCATCACATTGCTCATCATCATCTTCAAGAACAACAACTGGAAAGAGACCGTGATGGTATATGTCACCATTGCCCTCCTCATCTTTGTGGCAGACCGAATCTGCTCAGGTCTTGTCAAGCCGATGGTGGAGCGGTGGCGTCCGACCCAAGACCCTCAACTCATGTATTTTGTCGATGTCGTGCGCAACTATCGCGGTGGTCGGTTCGGCTTCTTCTCAGGCCATGCCTGCAACACCATGTGCATGGCCATGTTTCTCTCTTGCCTCTTCCGCAGCGGCAAAGTCACCGCCACACTCTTTTTCTGGTCGCTCAGCACCACTTTCACCCGGCTATACCTGGGAGTGCACTATCTGGGCGACGTCACCGTCGGCTTCATCGTGGGAGCCATTCTTGGTTTCCTGTTCTATTGGCTGATGGAACACTATGTCCACCCCCGCATTGGCCTCAAGCGTTATGTTTCCGAACAATTCACACCCACCGGCTACCTCAAGAGTGATATGGACACATTCATGACCATCGTTTTCTTCAACTACATCGGTGTCCTCATCTTCGCCATGACCTTAGGAATGGAATAACCTCCTCTTTCACAAGCCTCCCTCTGTATTCCCCTCCATCCCAAGCCCCCTTTCCCTTGCAAGCCCGCAAGGCCCACGAGCCTTTCTCCACCACCCTCGCGAGCCTTACGGGCCTGCCCTCATCAAGACAACGCCGTTGCATATTCAAATGGTACGCCACACCAATTACAAATTGAATGCCGTACAAATTGAATATGCAACGGCGTTTCACGTAGTGCCACACACCCACACGACCTCAACACCCTTCCCCACACTTTTCTCCACAAATATATGGTAAGATTGGTTCTGATAATAATCATATTTTCACCTGTTGCAGAAAGGAAGTTTTGCATCCCATAATGGCAAACAACGTTTCTGAACTCTTCAGAGAAATAATGTATCCATCTTTCCAATTATTTGATTATCCCATCTTTCCCGTCAGATAAGCCTTTGTTCGTTCGTCAATAGGGTTTGTAAACATTGTTTCAGTATCTCCGTACTCAACAAGTTCCCCCAAATACATAAACATCGATTTTGACGATATGCGCTTTGCCTGCCCCATATTGTGGGTTACTATCAAGATGGTAACCTCCTTTTGAAGATCGAGCAAAAGTTCCTCGATATGT
>OCVV011235896.1_pt1 | contig 16797 bp, 17 predicted proteins | sample 1539721 | NCBI WGS metagenome assembly OCVV01 (sample SAMN02144230, study PRJEB22623) | gut metagenome | biome: sheep rumen | host: Ovis aries | place: New Zealand | reverse complement strand
TCAAAAGAGGGTTCACCCTGACGAGGCATCATGTCCTGCCACCAGTCCATTACCTGCTTGTCCTTGGAGAAGAAACGGTGTCCGCCAATGTCCATACGGTTGCCGTTGTGGTTGACTGTGCGGGAAATACCGCCAATTGCAGAACTTTCTTCATAGATTGTCACATTGTACTCTTCGGGAGCTTTTTTCAGAAGCTCGAATCCGGCGGTCAGTCCGGCAGGACCTGCACCAATGATTACTACATTTTTCATAGACATTCTTTCCTTCCTTACTTGGTTATAATTAAATTAGAAACGCTGTTGCCGGTTGCAGAAATCCGGCAATATAGTTTCATTATACACTTTTTTAAAGGCATTGTCAAGGGTATGCTTGCAAAAATCAAAAAAAAGCATTTCCTAAAAAAAATCCTCCTGCCTTAGTATGACGGAAATATCCGTCAAAATTGCGGATATTTCCGAAAAATCGGCATACTGAACAAAAATCACTCGTTTTCATACGGATTTTTGTATTCTTCCGTGATAAACTGCAACAATGCATCCTTTTCATTGGGAATCTGCTCATTGATGACAGCCGTCAAACCTGCATGAAGTGCATAACCGATATTTTCCCCCTGCAATCCTAATTCCATCATATCTTCCCCCTTGACAGCAAGGTCTTTCAGGGTACAGCATAATTTTTCATCAAGGCATTTCTGAAAAAGCTGTTCTGCTTTCTGAATACGGATTTTGTCGCCTTGTTCGGGTTCACATTTGAGCTTGGAAATATTATCCGCCGTCAATACCTGCAAATACTGCCGAAATGCTTCTTCTCCGATTGTTCCTAAAATTTCCCGAACTCGTGGGAGCTTGTCAGGAATTTCTCTGTGCTGGTAAATCAGCAGACATACCCTTTCACGGAGTTTGTTATCACATTTCAGCCGTTTCAGAATTTCGTCTGCCATTCGTGCGCCCATTGGTGCGTGTCCGTTGAAATGTCCGCCCCTCATGTCCATGGTGAAACAAGAGGGTTTTGCAATATCGTGCAATAGCATTGTCATACGTAAGGGCAATTCAGGGGCAATATTGCCAACTGATTTTGCAATGTGTTCCCATACCGTGAAATCATGATGTATTGAATGCTGTTCAAATCCGACACATGGTGTAATTTCCGGAATCCATACCCCTAAAATTTCCGGATACTGCAATAATACTTCTGTGATATGTTCCCCTGTCAGCATTCCGCAAAGTTCCGTGAAAACTCTCTCGACAGAAATTTTTTCAAGATTGGAAGCGTATTCTCTCATGGCGGAATCCGTGAGGGGTTCAGGTTTCAGCCCGAATCTTGCATAAAAGCGCATTCCTCGCATGATACGGAGGGCATCTTCCTGAAATCTTGCAGAGGGATTTCCCACCGCCCGAAGAATGCCGTTTTTTAAATCATCCGCACCATGGAAAGGGTCAAATAATCCCTTTTCCGGATGGTAGGCAATGGCATTGCATGTAAAATCCCGTCTGGACATATCTTCCATGGGGTCAGTCGTAAAAGAGACAGAATCAGGGTGACGGCTGTCTGTATAGCTTCCTTCCGTCCGGAATGTCGTAATTTCAGCGTATCCGCCCTGATATTTTACCCCGACTGTCCCGAATGCACGACCATAAAACAAACAATGTTCTTTTCCGAAAATGTTCATAATTTCATCCGGCGTTGCTGACGTTGCAATATCATAATCGTGGGGCTGTAATTCAAGTAAAAAATCCCTGACACATCCGCCGACCAAAAAAGCCTTGAATCCTTGCTTTTCCAGTTCGGCTATCATGACACATACAGGGGCTGGAAATGTAATCATAAAAAAAATTCACCTCTTTCTTTTTTTGTGAAAAGTGTATAAATCAAGCCTATACTGCATAGGAATATGCAAAGGAGTGATGTACATTGAAATACGACTGGAAATGTTGGTTAGTCCTCATCCCTGTGATAATCTGTGCTGTTATCATCATCACGGACAAAAACAAAACCGAACAACTCCCCATTTCTATGGCAACAGAAAGCGAACGTGAAAATTATCTGCTTTCTATCGGGTGGGAAGGAAAACAAATTGATTCACAAAAAGTTATCATTCCCGAAACCCCTGACGACACCTATCAATTGTATTTTTCCATGCAGAAACAACAGAGTTTACCACTTTCTGACTATATGGGAAATGATGCAACAATTTATACATATCAATTGAAAAATTCTGATTTTTATGCAGAATTACTCATATCAGAAGGGGTTCTGGTAGGGGTGCAGTTCTATGACCCCTTGCAGGGAATTACACTTGACAAGGATGGGAAACCTTTTAACGGATAGGAAAACAGGCTGCTGAAATCGGCAGCCTGTTTTATTGATTCCACATCATGTAAAGGGGTGTAATAAGTTACCAATCAACGGCAGTTCTTTTGCCTTCCCCTGTATTGCATTCACCAGCAAAAACAGCCAGCTCCCTGCTCCAATCAGAAACAAAGCCACTCCAAACAAAGTGCTCAGAAAATGACCTAACAGCGGAATTATCCACAAAATTCTTCCTACTGTCTTATTGAGAATCACAGCCACAACACAAAATATTGTCAGAATTAAACTTTGATTAGCGTAAAATTTCGCAAATCCGGAATTTGTATTGACTACCAGCGGAAGCCAAAATACACACGGAATTGTTGTAATCGCTGCGACAATGGTATTTTCCTGAATGTCTTCAGGAGAATATTGATTTGTCGAATCCGGCGCATTGACAATCATATCTTTCAATTCGTTTGGGTCAAAAGCCATGAAAATCCCTCCTCCAAAACAACGGATGTTCAAACAGTATCTTCTTCTTTTTCCGGAATTTTCCCTTCTGTCAGGGAACTGATTGCTGTCATGAAACCGGCGACATCCTTGAAATCCTGATAAACGGATGCAAAGCGAATATATGCAATGTGGTCAAGTTCCCGCAGTTCCTCCAAAATCAGTGAACCGATTCTGTCAGAGGTCAGCTGTGTATTCCAGCTACCTGCATAGACAGCTTCTATCTTGTCAGCAATTGCGTTGACCTGTGTCACATTGACAGGTCTTTTCTTGACAGCATGGTAAATTCCGCTCAAGAGCTTGTTTCTGTCGTAAGGCTCAAGAGAACCGTCACGCTTAATGACAATCCAAAGAGGCTGTTCTACAATTTCATAAGTCGTGAAACGCTTCCCACAGGAAAGACATTCCCTCCTGCGCCGTTTCCTGTCCTCCGCCGGTCGGGAATCTACCACTTTCGACGACTCATAACCACAATACGGACACTTCACTAACAGTCACCTCAATTCTGAAAAATCATTCTGAACTCCCGTCTACACCTCTAATTATAACAGAATCCCCCATTGCTGTCAATGCTGAAATTCCACAATTTTCAGAAAAATATCATAATTTTTTTTACGTTTGGGATAATGCCGAGCCTTTCCGCTCAATGCTGGTGATGATGTGCCCTAACATGCGGTAACTCCCCACTAAATCCGAAATTCCACGGAAATTCTTGCGGTATAATTCCAGCATTACAGAAGATTCCGGACTGTATTGGTAAAGCGTTTCCAGAAATGCCCTGATTCTGAAATCTCCCTGACCTAATGGCAGACAGTCCCCTTTTTCGCCGTGGTCACTCATGTGCACATGAATCACGTGTGAACCCAGCATGTGCAGAATGTCAGAGGGCGATTCTCCTGAACGTACCGCCTGTTTCACGTCTAATACAAAACAGGCATCATTCCCCAGAATCCGCAACATTTCACGCATAAAATGCAGTTTCCCGCTTTGACAGCGTTCCACGTTTTCCTGTGCCACTGTAATTCCGAATTCTTTCCCAGCGTTCACAAGCCTTAAATATCGTTCACAATATAATTCCGATTCGACTGAAACATATTTGTTATTGCCATGAAAGACAAAATATTCCGCCCCGAAAATCTGCATGACTTCAAATGTGCGCTTATAATAATCTATCATATCATCAACTCGCCTGTCATAGCTTGAAAATAACATCAGCGGTTCAATCGGACATGCAAACGGATGCACGGAACGGCATGTCACACCATAACGTTCCATAATGGTTTTCATGGTGTGAACCCGTTCCCTTGTAATGTCAGAATCAGAGTTGATGAATAATTCCACATGCGTGACCCCATTCAAGGCGAGGTCATATAATGCCTCCTCTAAATGCTGAGGATACAAACACGCTGTCGAAACTCCTGCCTGCATCAGGAACGCCCCTTTCATTGTATTTTCGTTCACCTGTAATTATATCATATTTTTCGTCAGATTGCAACCGGAAAAAATAATTTTCTGTAATTGTATCAAATTCAACCCATTTCATGCAAAAGCCGTTGACAAATGTTTCCGGATGTGTTATGATAATATTACCACAGGGGAACACAGTCAATTTCCCCTGAAAACAGTAACAACGTGACGGAGGTCTCACATTATGGGTATGTTTGCAGGGGCGATATTCATCCGCAATGAACAGCAATTAGCAAAAGAAGCATTGATTGAAAAATTCTATGCTTATATGCAGTCAAAGGGTTATCAGGCTTGTGACAAGGAACAGGGGAAATTTAATTTCACATTTGCATTTTCCGGAAAATGGTTCTCAATTGTCGGTACAGAAGAAAAGCTTGCATTCAATACCATGTATGCAAAAAATGCATTCCGCCTGCCGATGTTCACGGCGGATTTGGTGGACAGCGATTTTGTAGAAATGGTTCTGTATGATGTTGATGGTAATCAGCAAGATAATGAGTATATCGGAGAACCCTATTGGGGTGATGAAGACATTGAAGCGTGTGAAGAAGAATATGGAACGGAATTTTCAAAGCCTGAAACTAATCTTTCTGCTTGGTCTCCTTACTTAAAAGAAGGAATTTCCCTTGATGAATTTCAGAATGCATTGAATGCACATTCTGTTTTTGCTGAGGATGCTTTCGGAGATTTCTGCGAATTGATTGAAGTGGACGTGAAAACACTCTTCTTTGACGGAATTTCCGCTTTTGAGGAAAACAGAACAGAGAATGAAAATATCACAGAGTTATATTTCAAAAAAGTGTAAGAATTTTTGAAAAAGCACTTGACAAGCCCTGAAAATTGTGGTATAATATTGAAGATTGTTCGGGATTGAACAATCCGCCCGTGAGGGTGTCCATCCTTGCCTGCTATCCCATTGACAGGCGAAATCCAGAAGGAGGTGCATTTGAAATGGCAAAACTGAACGAGAACTATGAGGCTATGGTTGTTTTCAGCCTGAAGAAGGACGAAGACGATATCAAGGCTCTGATTGAAAAGTTCAAGGCTCTGATTGAAAAGAACGGTACTCTGACTGAAGAGGTCAACGAGTGGGGCAAGCGTAAGCTGGCATACCCGATTAACTACGAGAATGACGGCTACTATGTATTGTATACATTCACTGCAAAGCCTGATTTTCCGGCAGAACTGAACAGAGTTCTGAATATCACTGACGGCGTTCTGCGTGCTCTGGTAACTACCAAGTAAGCTGAACCCATGTAGAAACTGATAATTTCTAGGGGAGGGACTGTAATGTTTAATAAGGTTATTTTGATGGGAAATCTGACCAGAGACCCCGAAATGCGTGCTACCCAAAACGGCACTGCATTGTGTAAATTCAGTATTGCGGTAAACCGCAGATTCTCCAAACAGAACGAGACTGATTTTTTCAATGTCACTGCATGGGGACAGACTGCTGAATTCGTTGGCAAATGGTTCTCAAAAGGTCGCATGATTCTTGTTGAAGGCAGAATTGAAAATGACAACTACACTGATAATAATGGTGTCAAGCATTACAGTATGAATATTATTGCCGAGAATGTTTCTTTCTGCGGAAACAAGTCCGACAACGGCGGAAACGGCTACCAGAATGGTGGCGGTTATGGTAACAACGGCGGTTATAATGGCGGTGGTTATCAGAATAACGGTGGCTACGGCAATAACGGCGGTGGTTTCCAGAATAATGGTGGCTATGGCAATAACGGCGGTGGTTATGGTAACGGTGGCTACGGCAATAATGGCGGTGGCTTCCAAAATAACGGTGGCTATGGCAATAACGGCGGTGGTTATGGTAACGGCGGTTACGGCAATAACAGCGGTGGTTATCCCAGCGACGGCTACAATGACGGCGGTTTCCAGATGCCTCAGCCCCCTGCGCCCCAGCAGTCCGCCCCCTCTCAGCAGTCACAGCAATTCCAGCCTAATCCGCCTTCTGACGAGAAAAAGTCGGTGGAACTCGGAAATATCAGTGACTTCGAGGAAATCATCAGTGACGGAGATGTCCCATTTTAACAATATTTGAAAAGGAGAACTTGAACTATGGAACGTGAGAGAACTGGTCGTCCCTCTAAGCGTCCCCGCAAGAAGGTTTGCATGTTCTGCGTGGATAGAATTGAGAAGATTGACTATAAAGATATTACGAAGTTGAGAAAGTGCATGACTGAGCGGTCTAAGATTCTTCCCCGCCGTGTAACTGGTACATGTGCATACCATCAGCGTGAACTGACTGTTGCTATCAAGAGAGCAAGACACATTGCCCTGCTTCCCTATGTGAGCGACTAATTCGGGAAAAATACTCCCCCATGCAATTGCGTGGGGGTTTTTCTTTGTACATATCTATGAATTTTACAGGAATGCAAAAATCCTCTTGCATTTCTGAGGGTTATCGTGTATAATAAGAGTATGCTGTATTACCAAGTATTGAAAAGGAGATATATTATGATTTTATTGGATGAATTGAAAGTTGAAATGACAGGATACCGCAAGGAAATTGAGGAACTCGGCGAAGTTCTCAATATTGCCAATTCCACTGCTGAACTTGCGGAATTACAGAAACAGGCTGCTCAAGATGGCTTCTGGGACGATATCGAAAATTCACAGAAAGTTTTTCAGCGCACCAAACAGCTGGAAAATAAAATTTCCGCTTATGAGAAGATGAAAGAACGCTTGGAAGATATTCTCACCATGATTGAACTCTGCATGGAAGAAGAAGACGAGGATATGCAGAATGAAGTGGTTGCTGAAATTGCTTCCTTCAAACAGGCACTCGAAGATAAAAAGCTGGAAACTCTTCTTTCCGGCGAATACGACAGCAAAAATGCAATTTTGACTTTCCATCCGGGGGCTGGCGGTACAGAGGCACAGGACTGGGCGGAAATGCTGTACCGTATGTATAACCGCTGGGCGGAACGTCATAATTTCAAGGTGCATTTGCTGGATTATCTGGACGGTGAAGAAGCTGGTCTGAAAAGTGCCTCCATCATGGTGGAGGGTGAAAATGCTTACGGCTATCTGAAATCGGAAGCAGGTGTTCACCGTCTTGTCAGAGTATCGCCGTTTGATGCTTCCGGCAGAAGACAGACTTCCTTTGCAGCGTTGGAAGTCATGCCCGAAATTGACGACAGTATCAATGTGGATATTCGTGCAGAAGATATTGAAATGGAAGTTTACCGCTCCTCTGGTGCAGGCGGTCAGAAGGTCAATAAAACAAGTTCCGCTGTCCGTCTCCGTCACAAGCCTACCGGAATCGTGGTTTCCTGTCAGACTCAAAGAAGCCAGTACCAAAATAAAGATTATGCTATGAAAATGTTAGTTTCCAAACTCGTGGAAATTAAGGAACGTGAACACCTTGAAAAAGTCTCCGATATCAAGGGTGTTCAAAAAGAAATCGGCTGGGGCGCACAGATTCGCTCCTATGTCTTCATGCCGTATACTCTCGTTAAGGATTTGCGCACAGGCTATGAAGTCGGGAATATCAATGCAGTCATGGACGGCGACCTTGACGGCTTTATCCATGCTTATCTGAAATCCCTTTCTCACGGTACACTCCAGCAGTAAGGGAGGGCTATCTTGAATAAGTATAAAAAGCTGGCGGAGAATACAGCCATTTTTGCAATTGGTTCGTTTGGTTCAAAAATCCTGCTGTTTCTCCTGACAAGGCTTTATTCTGCGAATATTTCACCGGCGAATACTGGTATTAAATCCCTTTTGGAACAGACAGCGAATTTTATTATCCCGATTGTTACATTTTCCATTGCAGAAGCGGTCATCCGTTATGGTCTCGACAAAGAATATGACAAAAAGGAAGTCTTTACTTCTGCGTGTGTGATTGAATTTTTCGGGATGCTGGTATTATTGCTGTGTTCGCCATTGTTGGGGAAATTGCCGTATACAGACGGATTTTTAATCTATCTGGTTATCTATATCATTACTTCATCATTCCGGCAATTAAGCTCGCAGTTTGTTCGTGCAAAAGATATGACAAGGCTTTTCGCACTGGACGGCATTCTTGCAACGGGTTCGTTGTTTGCGTTTAATGTGATATTTATTTCCGTGTTGCATTGGGACGTACAAGGCTTTATGCTGGCGGTCATTCTGTCAGATTTCTTTTCAGGGGTATTCCTGTGGATTACGGCGAAATTATGGAATTTCTTCGACTTGAAACACAGTCTCAACATGGACATTGTGAACACCATGCTCCGCTTTTCTATTCCCATGATTCCCACGGCAGTGTTATGGATTATCACCGGATTTTCTGACCGTCTTTTCGTACAGTATATGGACGGTTACGCAATCAGCCCCAATGTCGGCGCAGAGGCACAGGGTATCTATGAATATGCCTCCAAAGTCCCGAATTTAATTTCTATGGTGTCAACCATTTTCTTCCAAGCATGGAATATGTCTGCCATCACAGAAAATAATTCCAAGGACAAAGGCGATTTCTATTATCGCATTTTCAAGGCTTATCAGGCTTTCATGTTCTTAGGTGCGGCTTATATGATAGCATTTGTTCAACCCCTTTCGGCAATTCTCATCAATTACAAGACATTCCCTGAATACAGGACTTGTTATTTATATACCCCAATTTTGATTATTGCCGTTGTGATGATGAGTTTCAACCAGTTTTTAAGCAGTATCTATGTAGCAACGAAAAAGACTTCTCACAGTATGTGGACGGCTTTAATCGCAGCAGGGACAAATATTATATTAAATATCGTTTTAATTTACAGATGGGGGGTACAGGGTGCTGTTATTGCTACATTTGCAAGCTATTTCGTGTGTTACCTCGTCAGAATCGTGGACACAAGAAAACTGATTTATTTCAAAGTTCATCATGTCCGTTTCTATGTCAATTTAATCTGCTTGTTCCTCATGGCGATTGCGGAAATTGTAAGACCTGACTTTCTCATTCCCATGATTGTGGTAATGCTGTTATTTATGACGCTTTTCAATGCGGATGCAATTATGATGGTCTGGAAAATTGCCATGAAAGTCCTGAAGAAAGTGAAAGGAAAGGTTTCTCATGGATGATGAAAAATGGGGGCTTGTGCTCGGCGGAGGCGGTGCAAAAGGTGCATATCAGATAGGTGTCTGGAAAGCTTTGCAGGAGCTGAATTTTCCGGAATTTTCGGGAATTTCAGGGGCATCTGTCGGAGCACTCAATTCCGCTTTGTGGGTAATAGGAAATTATCAGACGGCTGAAAATATCTGGTCAAATATCTGCTGGGCTGATTTCGTCAGTCTCAGCCACGACGGAAAACGCATTGCCACCCGTGAGGGGCTGAGAAATATCATCCGCCAAAAGATGGACTTTGAAGCGGTCAGAAACAGCAATATTTCTGTCTATGCAAGTATTCTTCCGTCTGAAAATTTGCATGTACAATATCGCAAACTCAACGGAAAAGATGACAGCTATATTGAAAATGTCCTGCTTGCCAGTTCATCCATTCCAGCTTTTTATGGGAAAACGGAAATCGAAGGCGGTCAGTATTGGGACGGTGGTTTCTCGATTGGCGGTGATAATGTCCCCATTTTTCCGCTGTATGAATATGAGAATATCCGGAATTTCGTCACGGTTGAACTCTCTGAAAATGAAAAAGTCCGCATTCCTGAAAACTGCAATGTTATCAGAATCCGCCCTTCCCATTCGCTGGGGATGATGCTGTATTTCGATAGGAATGCAATGTTTAGCCGGATGCAACAAGGCTATCAGGATGCAAAGAATCTTCTTTCTGTTCCGTCTCCGTCCGAACAGGAAAAGGCTATCCGAAAAGCGATTCATTCTCCCAAGGAAATGGAGCAGTTTCTCCGTTCGTCCCGACTGCTGAACGCTCCCTTGCCTGTCACGGATGCAGGAATTTTCTGGGACGACATCTGCACCGTGTACGGCTATCGCCTGCAACAACACAAACTGCTCCTGAATCAGCGTTTCCTTGACAGAAACGGTATCCGCCGTGCGTGGTGGATGAACAGCAGGGAATTTTTCACCGATTTGGAACAGTTTGTCAATTATCATGCAAAATTATCTTAAAGGAGGTTTTCAATTATGTCTACACCACATCTCGAAGGAAACAAGGGCGATTATGCTGAAATTGTCCTCATGCCCGGTGACCCGTTAAGGGCGGAATTTATCGCTGAAAATTATCTCATTGGGGCGGAATGTGTGAATAATATCCGTGGAATGTTGGGATATACCGGAATTTATAAAGGGGTTCGGGTATCTGTTCAGGCAAGCGGAATGGGTATGCCGTCAATGGGTATCTATTCTTATGAGCTGTTCAATTTCTTTGATGTGCAAAGTATTATCAGAATCGGCACAGCCGGAGGAATTGACGACTCTGTACAGCTCCGTGACATTCTCCTTGGTCAGGCATCCTGCACCAATTCCAATTATGCACAGCAATACCAGCTTTCCGGTACATATGCTCCGATTGCCTCTTTCCGGCTTCTCCGCAAGGCTTCTGAAACGGCTGAAAAACTAAATCTCAATGTCCGTGTGGGGAATCTGTATTGCAGTGATACTTTCTATGATGATTCACCCTCTCTGAAACAATGGCAGAAAATGGGCGTTTTGGGAATTGAAATGGAATCCGCCGCCCTTTATATGAATGCGGCTCGTGCAGGAAAAGAAGCCCTTTGTATCTGCACTGTTTCGGATTGTCCGCTCCGAAATGAATCTACTTCCGCAGATGAAAGACAGGTTGGTTTTACTAATATGATGGAACTCGCCCTTGAAACTGCTGTCCAGTTGTAATTTTTGTGGAATCATGGAAAGACCGGAATCATTTTCCGGTCTTTTCTGCTGTCTGCGTAGTGAAATGTGAATTTTTCATGAATTTTATGAACTTTTTGTAAATGTTTGGAAATTACCCGCAATTTTTGCCTTCTCATTCGTCACATAGGGTGAAGGCAAACGAATTTCACACATTTTTCAAAGGAGGTCTTATTATGAAAAAGAAACTCGTTGCAATGTTGACGGCTCTCTGCTGTATGGCTGTGATTGCCCCTGTTATTCCGGTTAATGCGGAAGCTCAAACTTATTCCGGCTCTGGTTTTGCAATCCTCGGAAATCATGCAGGGGGCTATGCTGTCATGCATCTGCCCAGCAGTCACATCAAAGACAAAGACGGAAATATCTTCTATGAATGCTCCACTTTTACCACATCTCGCAATGATACGCCGTTGCAGGAGGGGCTTTCTGAGTATTCCGCCGGAGATGTTGTCACTCTCAAAGGCGGATGGTCTTGCACAGAATTGGCTTGGGGTTCTAATTATCTTTGTTCCGACGGCGAATTATCTGTTGCAGGAAAAGTTGCATCCGTACTGGACAGTGAACCCGTTCAGATGACAATTACTTCATTCAACCCCTACAATATTGATGAAATCAGTGTCTCAAACATGGTCGGGCTTTCTGACGGCGAAAAGAATTATGTTTATTATCGTGACTGGTTCACAAGTACCGAAGATGTGCCGTTTGGATTTGACTGGAAAACCGTGGAAGTCGGTGACGTGATTCAGTTCTATACTTATGAGGGCTTTCCGGTTATTGCTGAAAAAATCACCGGTCACGAGGATGCCCCCCAAATTGCACCCCCTTCCCCGATTGAGGATAATCAGACATATTCCGGCATCTGCGGAGAAAATGCCACTTGGACACTCCAGAATGGGACTCTGACTATTTCCGGCACTGGCGATATGTACAACTGGACTCTTGGGAATATCCGCTATGGATTGTGGGAAGAAGACGAAAACGGCAATGTGACTGACCTCTATTCTGCTTCATGGTATCCCTACAGAGAAAAAATCCGTGATATTGTCATTGAAGAGGGTATTACCAGCATTGGAGACGGTGCATTTGCAATGTCTCCCAATATGCGAAGCATTTTCATTCCTGACACCGTTACCAGAATCGGAAATTCTGCTTTCTCTACTGGCGGAGGTTATGAGGTCGGCAACAAACTGACTTCAATTGAAATTCCTGATTCTGTCACAAGCATTGGAGAAGGTGCATTTTATGGATGCGCTTTGACCTCTGTCGTTATTCCGGACAGCGTGACGGAAATCGGAGAATCTGCATTTATCCGTTGCGGAAATCTCACTTCTGCGGTACTCCCTAATGGTCTGGAAGTCATCCCGAAAGAAATCTTCCAAGGCTGTGGGAAATTGACAGATGTTTCCATTCCTGAAAGTGTCAGGGAAATTGAGGAAAATGCTTTCATGTTTACGCCGTGGCTCGAAAATCAAAAGGCTGAAAATCCGCTGGTTATCGTGAATGATTTCGTTTTCGACGGCACAGCCTGCGAAGGGGAAGTTATCATCCCTGAAGGCGTTGAGAGAATTAACAGCCGTGCATTTTACGGAAATGAAAACAACCTGATTGTCAAACTCCCCAGCACTATGAAGGAAATCGGGAATAATGCATTCACAATTTCTGGTTTGTCCGAAATCACTATCCCCGAAGGTCTGACAACTATTGGAAACAGTGCTTTTTCAAATACCAATCTTTCAAATGTCGTATTTCCTGAAAGCCTGACGGAAATGGGGACTGGTGTATTCAGAAATTGTGATAAACTGGAATCGGTTCATTTTCCGTCAACCATGAAAGAAATCCCAGCTTTTACATTCTATGGCTGTCATTTCAAGGATGGTTTCACGGTGCAGGAATCTATTGAATCTATCGGCGAAGGTGCATTCTCCAGTGTGTCTGCACCCAAAGTCAACACTAAAATTGATATCGTCATTCTGAATCCGAACTGTCAGATTTATGAGGCACAGAATCCTATTGAAAGCGGATGGCTTCGGGGTTACTATAATGTTTCCGGCTTTGAAGGCTCAACCGCTCAGCAGTATGCGGAAATGTACGGCTTTAATTTCGTTTCCCTCGGCGAATATTCCGAAGAACTCCCGAAGGGCGATATTGATAATAGTGGTCAGGTTGGTATTACTGATGTCATTTTCACAAATCAGTGTCTCCTTGGCGTTAGAAAAATGAGTTACCGCCAGAAACAGGCGGCAGATGTCAACGGCGACAAACTCGTCAATGATGCGGATTCTATTCATCTCTTGAAATCCCTTGTCAACCTTGCTACCATTGTAGAATAATTTTTGAAAAATTGTTTCCTTCCAAATGAGAAGACCGGAGCGCAATACTCCGGTCTTTTGTTATTTCATGTCAATATATTTCCAATAGCCTTTCAAATAGACAGCTCCTGAAATGATGGTCAATAACACAGAAACCCATACCAACACCAAAAATACAGTTGCTATGATGGTACTAAATGCCACATAAGAACCTGTTTTCAAGAATGTAGCATCAAAGTAACACAACCATACTAACATCAATACTTCTGTTACCATTGTGAATGCGGTTTTCAGTTTGCCCCAAATTCCGGCTGATACCACAACACCTTTTTCAGCCGTCACCAACCGCAGACCTGACACCATAAATTCTCTTGATGCAATAATTGTCACAATGACACCATTCACATGGAGAAAATGATAGCCAACGTATGAGACGATTTGCGCCTCTATATCTGCCAAGGAGGCAAATGCTGCCAATACTAAAATTTTATCCGCTAAGGGGTCGGCGAATTTCCCGAATGTGGTAACAAGATTGTGCTTTCTTGCAATATTGCCGTCAAGGGCATCAGTGATGGAAGCAATTGCAAATACAATCAAAGCCCCCACATAGTGAAACGGAAAATTTACATACATACACACCAGAAACACCGGTACAAGCAGGATTCTCAATAAAGTCAATTTATTCGGCAGGTTCATGAAATCACCTCTCCCAATAAATCATAATCCAGTGTGTCAATAATTTCAATCTGCACATAGTCACCAATCTGCAAGGGCTTTTCAGAAGTGAAAAATACTTTTCCATCAATGTCGGGGGCATCTGCCTCAGTACGACCGAACCAGCATTCCGCCCACTTGTCAAAGCCTTCCACGACTGCGGTTTTGATTTTGCCGATTTGCTTTTGATTATATTCAGCCACAACTTCGGCTTGCTGTTCCATGATAATTTCTGCACGGTGTTGCTTGACATCTTCATCAATCTGGTCAGGGAATTCAGAAGCAGGAGTTCCCTCTTCCTGTGAATAGGCGAAACAGCCTAAATGCGTGAACTGCATTTCTTTGACGAATTCTGCAAGATTGTTGAATTGTTCTTCTGTTTCAGACGGAAAACCCGTAATGAGGGTTGTTCTTAACACAATATCAGGCATTTTTTCACGGAGTCTGCGGATGGTATCTCTCAATTTGGCATTGGTAGAGGGACGGTGCATTTTTTTCAGAATGTCATCATCACTATGCTGAATGGGCATATCCAGATATTTGACAATTTTTTCTTCCCTCGCCATCACGTCAATCAATTCGTCCGTAATGCGTTCAGGATAGCAATAAAACAGGCGAATCCATTTCAAGCCGTCAATTCTGCAAAGTTTCGTCAAAAGTTCAGGCAAGCGGACTTCTCCATATAAATCCGAACCGTATCGGGTGACATCCTGTGCAATAATATTGAGTTCGGTCACTCCATAGGAGGCTAATTTTTCAGCTTCATTGAGTACGTCCTCCATGGGGACACTGCGATAATTTCCACGAATCATAGGAATTGCACAATAGGTACAGCGGTTTGAACATCCTTCTGCTATTTTCAGATAGGAGAAAAACGGCAATGTTGAGATGATTCTTTCGCCGGACATTTCCACATCATTTTTGGACGAAAAACGGACAATTTTCTGACCATGCAGAACCTTGTCAAGGATTTCAACAATATCCCGATTGTCACCAATGCCAATGACTGCATCAGCCTCAGGAAATTCCTTGACGGCTTCTTCTTTGTAGCGTTCCATTAAACAGCCTGTCAAAATGATTTTCTTAATTCTGCCCTCTTCTTTGAGCTTGACAATTTCGAGAATCGTTTCAATGGCTTCTTCTTTGGCAAGCTGAATAAATCCGCATGTATTCACAACAGCTACGTCAGAATCACCAAATTCCGTTACCAGTTCATAGCCATGGGAACGGAGTTTATACAGCATTCGTTCCGAATCTACTAAATTTTTATCACATCCAAGTGATACCATACCTACTTTGATAGCCATTGAAAGACCTCCTGTTATTCTTCTTCGTTTTCAAGCTGATAAAAATAATCCTCTATCGCATTCTTGATACTCTCAAAGGGATAGCCCAGCCTTGACATACCAGCAATAACTTTTTCTCTTGTGTGGTAGTCGTCAGGGTCGGTCAGGATTCTGCCGTATTTTTTGGCGAGGACTTCAGAAATATAATCTTCTGCGGAGTCCTCAAAATTGGAAAGGGTCTGTTCTACAAGACGTTTGTCAAGTCCCTTTCTCAGCATCTCCTGACGGACACGGAAAATCCCGTAATGTTTCCCCTGAATGAGATATTCTGCCAATCGTTCCGCATAGCGTTTATCATTGACTGCACCGCATTGCACAAGCTGTTCCATGACCTTTTTACAAAGTTCCCTGTCGTCATAAGTCTGCATGAGTTTCCGGTACATGAGCGCATAAGAATATTCCCTTGCATCCAATAAATAACAAGCTCTCCTGTAAGCCCTGCGGAATCGGGATTTATTGTGCAGTTCCTCAAGAATTTCCTGCTCTATATCACTGCCGGAATCAATATGATAAGTCCGCACGAATTCGCCGTCCAGCTCGTAGACGGCGAATTCAGTTACTATTTCATAGAATGTTTTCTTCCGGTTGACTTCCAGTATTTTCATTATTCAGTCGGGTCGAATTCCTCGAAATCGTCGTCTCCACTGATGTCAACGCTTGCTGTAGCATCATCAGTATCAACAGTTGTTTCTTCTGCTTCATTCTCTGCGGAGTCAAGAGCGTTCTCTGCTTCTTCCTCAGCTTCTTCGGAAATGTCGGGAGTTGCAGTCAAATCAATTTCATTCATATGCTCCAAAATTTTGGCTTCAATCTCCTTGCGGAAAGCTTCATCTTCGAGGAGCATCTTTTTCACGTTGTCACGCCCCTGACCAAGTTTCTGACCGTTATAGCTGAACCATGAACCAGCTTTCTTGATGATGTCCAATTCAACTGCCAAATCCATGATTTCGCCGTCACGGGAAATGCCATGACCATAAATATTATCAAATTCGCATTCACGGAATGGAGGGGCAACCTTATTCTTGACCACTTTCACTTTCATACGGTTTCCAATCGGAATGCCGTTTTCCTTGAGGATTTCACCTTTGCGCACGTCCATTCTGACAGTGGCATAAAATTTCAGGGCACGTCCCCCAGGGGTGGTTTCAGGGTTGCCGTACATGACACCGATTTTTTCACGAATCTGATTGATGAAAATGGCAACACAATTCGTTTTTGCAACGACGGAAGTTAATTTTCTCATTGCCTGTGACATCAGTCGGGCAAGCTGTCCGACGTGATTGTCACCCATTTCGCCGTCAATTTCCGCCTGTGTTGTCATGGCTGCCACGGAGTCCACAACAAGCACGTC
>OCVV011199275.1_pt1 | contig 16800 bp, 14 predicted proteins | sample 1539721 | NCBI WGS metagenome assembly OCVV01 (sample SAMN02144230, study PRJEB22623) | gut metagenome | biome: sheep rumen | host: Ovis aries | place: New Zealand | reverse complement strand
CTACAGAAGCATTTGAAAGTGGCGACCCGGATGAGGCTCGAACTCACGACCTCCGCCGTGACAGGGCGGCGCTCTAACCAACTGAGCTACCGGGCCAGTGGTGGGGACTACAGGGCTCGAACCTGTGACCCTCTGCTTGTAAGGCAGATGCTCTCCCAGCTGAGCTAAACCCCCACTTTTATTCACTTTCCAATCGCTTTAAGGACTTCATTTCACTGCCTGTCCCCTGACGACTTAATTATTATATCACATGATTTTTAATTTGTCAAGGGTTTTTTGAAAAAAATTTCAAAATTTTTGAAAATTTTTTTGAAATGGCGGTATACAGGGAAAAAACGGGATAAAAAATTTTCTCCGACTTAAAAAAATCGGAGAAAATAATTAATATGACTTATCTTTTGAGGGATAGAGGCGGTATCTGAGTGGTTTGAATCCCCAGCCGCCGTTTCCGTCACCGAGCCAGATTTCAAAGCTTGTGGGCTGGTCATCACGGAATCCTACAACCCATACTCTTACTTCCTTATTTCTTTCACCGCCCCACTTTACAGGGCAGAGATATGCACCGGGGTTTGGGTTATCCACGAGCATAGCCTCATTGAGAGCCTCCTCAAAAGGCTTGCATTCATTTGATGCGCCATGAAATTTCCGGGAGTTCCAGCCTCCTGCATTATTTGGTCTGCCGTCAATTCTTGTTACAGCTCTGAACTTATAGGTTTCACCATTGCAGGTGACATCAAGTTGAGTGGTATTATAGTTATAGAAAGCCTCATAAGCCTCATCATCAGTAAGAAGCACATCACCGACAGCCTCCGCTATGACTTTTGCGGTAACAATATCTGCTTTTTTCTTTGCCTTTGTGATATAGCCTGTAATGGCAGGCACAAGAATCGAGGCAAGAACACCTATAATTGCAATAACTACAATCAGTTCAATAAGAGTAAAGCCTGATTTTCTGATATTTTTCATTATGCCACTTCCTTATGATATATCAGTCGTCTGAAAATTCTATACTGTCCTCAGCGAAATGGTTTTCCTTTTTATCTTCCACCATGAACTGCAAAGCCTTTGTACAGCATTCTATTTCATTCACCTTGTTATCTCCGCCGAACTCGCCGTCCCTTGTCCATGAAACAGGCTCATCGCCGAGAGATATAAACTTTATTTTTTTGGTGCGGAAGAATTTTATATATTTCTTGTTTATTTCCTCATTTATATTCAGGAGTGAACGGACAATTTTCGGGAGCTGTACTATATTCGCAGGCTTTTCAATCAGAGTGACTTCAAAAACTCCGTCATCAAGGAGAAAGTCGTCCATTGAGAGAAGTCCTGCAATAGATGATGAATTTGTGACCATGCCGAATATAAAATCGCCCTCGATGACGTTTCCGTCATATTCAACTCTCATTCTCTTTGAGCGGACAGTTTTAAGCTGGGATATACCGCTGAGGAGATATGCTGTATGACCGAGGACATTTTTAATTGTCTGTGATGTCTGGTAGGTGACATTGGTAAAAGCACCGAATGCGACTATATATGTGAAATACTGACCATTGAAAGAACCTATGTCACAGCCCATTTTCCTGCCGTTTATCACTGAGTTTACGGCTTCGATAGGGTTTGAGGATATACCGAGGCTTTTTGCAAAGTCATTTGTTGAGCCTGCGGGGATATAGCCTATGGGGAGTCTTTTTTCAGAAGCCATAATACCCTGAATACACTGGCTTAAAGTTCCGTCACCGCCTGCACAAAGGAGCATATCATATTTATCATACAGGTCTTTGGCAGATTCAAAAGCGTCCTCACTGCTCTGTGTGGGGTGGACAGTTACTTCATAGCCTGCTTTTGTGAGATTATTTATTATATCAGCGAGTTTTTCGCTTATCATAGCTTTACCCGCACGGAGATTCAAAATAAAATATACTTTTTTCATCAGTTCCCTCCAAAATTTATATTTACATTATTATATAACAGTTTTTGAATTTTTTCAAGACAAAAACAGGCATATTTAACACATCGCACAAAAAATATTTTTCTTTTTGGTAATTTTTTCCTGTATTAAATCAGAAAATTGTTAAGTTTTTCTATAAAATCATCAAAAGGCAAGAAAAATAAAGTTAAAAGAAAAAAATATATATTTTCCTATTGACATTTCCGAAAAACCGTGATATAATAATAAAGCTGAATTGAACAGCACCAATATTCTGGGGTGTCGCCAAGCGGTAAGGCAGCGGACTCTGACTCCGTTATTTCGAGGGTTCAAATCCTTCCACCCCAACCAGAGGCTTTTGCATAACTTGCAAAAGCCTTTTTTGTAACATGATGATTAAATACTTATGCAACATAAAAAGGAAGGATAAAAATTATGGCTGTAAATTTCAATAAGGATTCCGTTTTCAACCTCAAACCCATAAACGTGAGTGAAGTAAGAGATGAAGTAAAAGGTCTGCTCATAATGGACGAATCTGTTATAATGGCTTTCAAAACAGTGAGAGACCAGCTTGTATTTACAGACAAGAGAATTATTTCCATTGATGTTCAGGGCATAACAGGAAAAAGAAAATCCTTCGCATCAATGCCCTATTCAAAAATACAGTTCTTTACAATACAGACTCAGGGTTTCCTTGAAATATTTCCCGATTCCGAACTTTTCCTCGTGTTTGAAAACGGCTTTACGGCACAGTTTGAGTTTAAAGGAAGTGTCGATATAGGTAAAATCGGCAGAATGATATCTGAATATGTCCTCTGAAAAAATCAGGCTTTGCCTGATTTTTTTGTTTTGAAAATTTCGGAGTTTTATTTTTTCCTGTTGACAATGTTTTATCTTTGTGATACAATCTTATTTGTACAGATTTTTTTGAAAGGGGAATCCATATATAATGGCAAAGGAAAAAAATCATGCCAAAAAAAATCTGACTCAGACAACTGAAAAAAATAATCAGCCTGATGTCAAAAAAGAAAACGCCAGCCGGAAAAATGATGAACCGACTGAAAACAAGACACCAGCCCCTCCTGCGGATAATGTGGAAACTCAGCCCGAAAAAACCGCTCCGACAACACAAAATCCTCAGACGGAAACTCAACAGCCCGCTGCCAAGAAAAAGAAAAAACGCTTTACCCTGAAAAATGAACTTCAGGCAATTCTTTTGAGCCTTGCAATAGGTCTTACAGTCTGCTTCTTCTCTCCAATGGATATTTTCCTCGGAAATCAGCGTGATGTCGGTGTTGAAGCTAAAAATATAGTAAAAGTCCTCCTCGCATCAAGCGGAGTTGTCACAGTTTCATTGTGTGCATTCCTCAACATCATGCTCGCAATACACAAAAGGGCTTTCCGCTTTGCATCAAGTATACTGTTCGGAATACTCCTTGCAATGTATGCACAGCTTATGTTCTTCAACGGCAGAATGGTCTCAATAACAGGCGATGCCACAACATATGCTGAAAAATCATCTGCAAATGTTGCAAATATGATTGTTTTCTGCATTATTGCCCTCATTCCCACTATTGTATATATAATAATGCTTCTGAATAAAAACAGTAAATTTACAAAGTTCATCAGAGGCAGAGCTATTCCGTATCTTTCCGCTGTACTGATTATTATGCAGTCATTCGGAACTTTCAGCCAGTATTCAAAAAACGGCATTGCAGAAGTCGATACATCAAAATATAATAAATTTCTCTCATATGTAGATTCATTCAATTTCTCAAAGGAAAAAAATGTCCTTGTAATCCTTGCAGACAGACTCGATACAAACTGGATGAATAAAATCCTCAATGATTACCCCGACCTTGCCGATTATCTCGACGGATTCACCTATTATACAAATAACCTTTCATGCTATACAAATACTTTCCCGTCACTCCCCCAGATGCTCACAAACAATATGTATGACGATACACCGTGGTCTGAATATATTTCAAATAGCTGGGCAGGAAATACCGTCCCGAAAATGCTCCATGACAACGGCTACAAAACAAATCTCATCATAGATAACCTAACTACATTTGAAACATATGAGCAGATAGAAAATCAGTGCGACAACATAAGAACTGACGGTGAATATGCTATACTCAACTATACGGGAAAAGGCGGTATACTTCCCACATTCATGGATTTTTCACTCGGAAAACTTTCTCCCTATCTCCTCAAAGCAAAATTCCTTGACGGATATACTTCGGACTTCTCAAATAATTTCGCACTTGCAAATGATGATATACCCGGGCGGCACCCGGGCGGCATAGGAATCAACAGCGACCTCGAAATTTATAAGTATATAAGAGACTACGGCATTGACAATTCCTGTGACCGGAATATGTTCAGCTTTGTCCATATGTCATTCGCCCACGATACTTCAAATGAAGTCGCAGGAATATATGACAAGAGTTTCATTGATGACCCCGATAAAAAGGCAACGGATTTCCAGACTATAAGAGGTTCATGGGAAATACTTGTTGAACTTTTCGACAAAATGAAGAAAAAAGATGTCTACGACAACACGACAATAATTGTTATCGCTGACCACGGCAGACCGCCCGCAGAAATTGAATGGTACGGCAAGGACAGACTTACTGATACAAACGTTTCTTCACTCCTCGTGAAACCCGCAGGCGCAGAAAGAGGTCCGCTCAAAATTGATGACGATACACAGCTTTCAAATGAATATTTCCCTGCAAGCGTAATTGAATATGCAGGACTTCCGCATGATGATTTCGGATACTCATATAATGATATCATGAATATGGATACCTACCCCGACAGATTATTCCATGTTTATTTCTTCCATTCATCAAGAGATGTTGAAAACTACATAACATACAAGGTAAACGGAAAGGCTCTTGACCTGAATAACTGGCAGATTATCGAAAGACACGGACAGCCTGCAACAGACTGATATTGAAAAACTCCTGCATATGCAGGAGTTTTTTATTATGTTTATTATAATGATATTGCTGTTTCGAGAGCTATTTCCATCATATCCCTGAAAGAAGTCTGTCTTTCCTCTGCGGAAGTTGAAAGACCTTTAAGGGGACAGTCCGAAACAGTAAAGATTCCGAGGGCATTTTTTCCTGCTCTTGCGGCATTCATATAGAGTGCGGCTGTTTCCATTTCAATGGCAAGACTACCCATTTTCTGCCATTGGGCGAGACTGTCCGAATCATCATAGAATGTATCGCTTGTAAATATATTTCCTACATGGAAATTACAGCCCTGCTGCTGTGCAATTGTCACTGCCTTTGAAACAAGTTCCCATGAAGCAGTAGGCGCATAAGTTCCCGGAAGTCTGTATTGTGATGCATACGCTGAATTGGTGCTTGCACTCATGGCGATTACTACATCACGGAGCTGAACATTGTCGGCAATTGCGCCTGCCGTGCCTATGCGGATTATATTATTGACATCATATTCATTAAAAAGCTCCCATGAATATATACCTATTGAGGGAATGCCCATACCGCTGCCCTGAACGGAAATTTTAACTCCCTTGTAAAATCCCGTATATCCGAGCATACCTCTTACTTCGTTATAGCAGACGGGAAATTCAAGGTAATGTTCAGCGATAAATTTAGCTCTCAGCGGGTCACCCGGCATAAGCACAGTTCTGGCGATATCTTTTTTTTCTGCGTTGTTATGTGGTGTAGGCATGATTATTCCTCCTTGTAAAAAAGGCGGACCGAAGCCCGCCCTTATTATTTGAGACTGGATTATCTCTGTTCACACATAAGTTTTATTGCGGTTCTTTCCTCTCCGTCTATCTGGATATTTGCAAAAGCAGGTATGCAGATAAGGTCAATACCTATCGGTGCGAGATAGCCTCTGGCAATAGCAATAGCCTTTATAGCCTGATTAGCTGCACCTGCGCCTACTGCCTGAACCTCCACGGCTTTCTGTTCTCTGATTACACCTGCAATAGCTCCTGCGACAGAATTTGGTGATGAATGTGATGATACCTTTAAAATCTCCATGATAGTGACCCTCCTGTGAGAAAATTTACACATATGCATACAGCTATGTATAGTTATATTATATCATAACATTTATAAAAAATCAATAGTTTTTTAAAATTTTGGTGATTATCTAATAATAATCCTTTGGATTTTGTGCGATTTGCCTATTTTCTCATCAAATTCCACGCAGATACCACATAAGAAACACGCTCCCTCTGCTTCTTTAAAGCGAACAGGCATTTTAAAGCGCATTTTATTTATCACTTGTTTTATTTCAACACCGAGACAGGAATATTCCGCACCTGTCATACCTGCATCTGTTATATATGCAGTACCGTTTCTGAGAATGGTTTCATCTGCTGTCTGGACATGGGTATGAGTTCCGAACACTCCGCTTACTCTGCCGTCAAGATAATAGCCCATAGCTTTTTTCTCCGAAGTTGCCTCCGCATGAAAATCAACGAATATATTGGGGGTTTTTATTTTTTCGAGCATTTCGTCAATTTTGGCGAAAGGGTTGTCGAGTGCATCAAGAAAAGTCGTACCCATGAGATTAATGACTGCAACGGAATATGCACCCATATCAAGTATACACAAGCCTTTTCCAACGCACCCGCCCTCAGGATAATTGGCAGGTCTTAAAATAAAGTTCTCCTCATATATGTCAAGTGAGTCCTTGCGTCTGAAAGCATGATTTCCCGTAGTTATGACATCTGCGCCCGCCCTCATAAGGATATCTGCGGACTGTCTTGAAACACCGTTTCCTACTGCGGAATTTTCACCGTTTATCACCACTATATCTGCACGGTACTGCTGTTTTATGCCATGAAGTCTTGAAAGCACAAACTCACAGCCTGATTTTCCTACGACATCGCCTATAAACAAAAGTCTTTTCATTTTTCGTCCCCCACAATATAATATAACAAATTATACCACTATATTCATTATATTGTCAAGCTTTATTTTATCACACGAGTTTTATGCTGAATTTTTTCAGCCACCTGTCAAGCTGTATGAAAAATGCAATAGTCTGCGGAAGATTCATGAGCTGACCGTACCACTGGACATATTCTTCATGTTTTAATAATTTTTCGAGTTCCTCACGCTTTACAAGGTCTGTAAGAGGAGTATCATGCGAAAGAATATCTTTAAGCTTATCAGTGACGGCTGACAAAAATGCAGGATTATGAGTTTTCGGATACGGACTTTTTTTGCGCCATAAAACCTCATCGGGAAGCCAGTCTTTTACAGCCTCACGCAGAAGCCCCTTTTCCCTGCCTTTATAGTCCTTGTATTCCCATTTTACATTGTAGAGATATTCAGCTATTCTGTAATCGCAGAAAGGCACTCGCACTTCAAGACCGCTGTACATACTCATACGGTCTTTTCTGTCGAGAAGTGTCTGCATGAACCAGTGAAAATTTAACTGCGTCATCTCACGCATACGCTTTTCAAGAGGACTGTCTGTCGGGAGTTTGTCGGCATAATCAGCAGTTTCCCTATATTTTGAATAGATATATTCCTCCGCATTTATTTTATCTGCATAGTAATCACAGAGGAATTTTTTCCTGTATGCCGTACTCTGCGCCCACGGGAAACCGTCAGTCTCACGGATATTTTTATCCCTGTACCACGGATATCCTCCGAAAATTTCATCAGCACACTCCCCTGAAAGTGCAACTGTACCGTATTTTTTTATCTCACGGCAGAATAATAAAAGTGATGCATCTACATCAGCCATACCGGGCAGTCCCCTTGCATCTGCTGCTTCATCAAGAGCATTTACAAGTTCGGGAGTATCGACAACAGTCCAATGATGTTCCGTACCGAGATACTCAGTCATTCTGTTTATATATTCGGGGTCACTGTTCGGCTGAAAATGTGATGCTTTGAAATATTTTTCGTTGTCCTTATAGTCAATGGAAAATGTATGCAGAATTTTCCCCTGTTTTTTCATTTCATGTGAGGCAACAGATGATATGATACTTGAATCCAGTCCGCCTGACAAAAATGTGCATATCGGAACATCTGAAACAAGCTGTCTGCATATCGAATCGAGAACCAGTTCACGGACATTTTCAACAGTCTGTTCAAAACTTTCATTCAGTTCATAAGCTTTAAGCCGCCAGTATTCCCATGTATCAAGACCCTTTTCGCTGAAATATCCGCACCAGCCCGATTTCAGTTCCTTTATATTCCTGATAACTCCGCATGAAGGAGTACGTCCGGGGGCTGTGAGAATAAGTTCAGCCGCACCTGTTTCATCTATTTCATGCGGAATATCAGGGTATTCAAGAAGGGCGGGAATTTCCGAGGCGAATATAAATTTATCATTCATCACTGTATAGAAAAACGGCTTTACTCCAATTCTGTCACGGGCTATGAATACTTTTTTACGGCTTATGTCATATACCGCAAACGCAAATATCCCGTTGAAATAATCAACACATTTCTCTCCCCATTTTATATAGCTTTTAAGTATAACTTCCGTATCGGAATGTGTTTCAAATTCAAAATCTTCTTTAAGTAAATTTTTCAGTTCGGGAGTATTATAGAGTTCCCCGTTGTAGACTATTGTATATTTCTTATCCCCTGCACTGAAACTCATCGGCTGTCTGCCGCCGTCAATATCTATCACCGCAAGCCTTGTATGAATAAGGGCGGCATCTCTGTATAAAATTATGCCTTTCTGGTCAGGACCTCTGCGTGAAAGTGCCTTCTGCATGAGTTCACAGGCTTTCATTTCCTCACGCATATCCTCTTTAAAGCTTATTATACCCGCTATTCCGCACATATAAATACCTCCGTCTGCTGTTATATTTACTGTCTATTATATGAAAATTTTATAATAATGTTCCGATATTTCTGTTGCACTTATTTAACATTTAAAATAACTATTGACAAAGTATCTGTTGTGTAGTATAATATAGCAGTAACCTTATCAAGAGTGGTGGAGGAAACAGGTCCTGTGAAGCCCGGCAACCTGAATTTCAAGGTGCTAATTCCTGCGGTATTTCCGAAAGATGAGGATTCTCCGAATGCTTTTTACGAGAGTGTCCTTCTGCGGACGCTCTTTTTTTGATAAGGACATTATTTCCAAAAAAATTTTCAGGAGGTCAAAATGAAAAAGTTTTTCTTCACATCTGAATCAGTTACCGAGGGTCACCCCGATAAAATCTGCGACCAGATTTCCGATGCCGTCCTCGATGCAATTCTCGAACAGGACGATAAAGCCCGTGTTGCCTGCGAAACTGCCGTTACTACGGGTATGATTCTCTGTATGGGCGAAATTTCCACAACTGCCAGAGTCGATATTCCCAAAATTGCCCGTCAGGTTGTCGCTGATATAGGCTATGACAGAGCTAAATACGGCTTTGATGCACATACCTGCTCAGTCCTCACAAGCATTGACGAACAGTCCCCTGATATTGCCATGGGCGTAAATGAAGCCTTTGAATACAGAGAACAGGATAACGAAAATGACGGTCTTTCCAACGGTGCAGGCGATCAGGGTATTATGTTCGGATTTGCCTGCAATGAAACTCCCGAACTTATGCCCCTGCCAATTTCCCTCGCACACAAACTCTCCCTCAAACTCACAGAAGTCAGAAAAGACGGCACTCTCTGCTATTTAAGACCTGACGGAAAATCTCAGGTAACTGTTGAATATCACGACAATAAACCCGTGAGAGTTGATGCCGTTGTAGTATCCTCACAGCACTCCGCAGATGTATCCCTCGAAAATTTAAGAAAAGATATCGAGGAATTTGTTATCCGTGCAGTTATTCCCGCTGAACTCATTGACGAAAATACAAAAATATTCATCAACCCGACAGGACGTTTCGTAGTGGGAGGTCCTCAGGGCGACAGCGGTCTCACAGGAAGAAAAATCATTGTCGATACATACGGCGGATATTCCCGTCACGGCGGCGGTGCATTCAGCGGTAAAGACCCGACTAAGGTTGACAGAAGTGCCGCTTATGCCGCAAGATATATCGCTAAGAATATAGTTGCCGCAGGACTGGCTGAAAAATGTGAAGTACAGCTTTCATATGCAATCGGTGTTGCAAAGCCTGTTTCGATACTTGTTGATACTTTCGGTACAGGCAAAGTCGATGAAAACAAACTTTCAGAAGCCGTTTCAAAAGTATTTGACCTGCGCCCGACTGCAATAATCAAAATGCTTGACCTCAGAAAGCCGCAGTACAGACAGCTTGCCGCATACGGTCATATGGGACGTGAAAATTTAGGCGTTGCATGGGAGAAAACCGACAAGGTTGATGCACTTAAAGCTGCCCTTGAATAATTCACAAATATAAAAGAAAAGCCATAGCAAAAGCTATGGCTTTTTTATTATTCCTTTACATAAACCTCTGTAATTTCCGATATATAAGCCCTGTGATACGGGTCTTTTGCATATGATACAGCAGGTATTCCGTCATCTGTAAGGAAACTGCTTTCCTGCATATCGTAGCTGTAAAGCTTACGGCACACAAATATCATATCAGCCTGTTCAAAGCTTATATTTCCGTCAATTTCAGTGGGAACAAGACCTGTCTCCTTTATTTTGTCGCAGTCACGTCCTGAATGTGAACCGCAGAAAGCGAGTATCTTTTTAAACTGTTCACCGAAAAATGAAGCTGTAAAAGTTTCGTTTCTTTCAATAAACTCATAAGTATATCTGTTAGGTCTTATGTAGCAGGTGAGAACATTTTTATTCCAGAGTACGCCAAGCTGACCCCATGAAGCGGTCATTGTATTGAAATTCTCCTTGTTGCCCGAAGTTATGAGCATCCATTCACTGCCAATCTTTTCAAAAGGATTGAATTTGAGTTCCGATATTTTTATTTTTCTGAATGACATAAAAACCTCCTATTTAAAATCGTCAATTTGCGCCTCTGGTGCTTGTCATTTCGTTCACTCCGCTTTGCTTCGTTCACTCTCATGACAAGGGCGCAAATTTCCTCCTGTTTAAAATCGTCAATTTGCGCCTTAAACATAAAACGCAGATTATTATTTATAGCTTTTGAGAGCAGATTTATACCTCAGACGGAGTTTGTCTGTTATGAGTGCTATAAATTCCGAATTGGTAGGTTTACCTTTCCCTGTATCGACAGTGTAGCCGAAGAAAGAATTTAATGTATCCACATTTCCCCTGTTCCATGCAATTTCGATAGCATGGCGGATAGCTCTTTCCACTCTTGAAGAAGTTGTATCATATATACTTGCAACTGTGGGATAGAGTAATTTCGTAACGCTGTCGAGGAGAGTTTTATCCTCTACCGAATAGAGAATAGCAGTTCTCAGGTAATGGTATCCCTTTATATGTGCAGGTACACCGAGCTGATGAATGATATCTGTGACAACGATTTCCATATCATCGCTGAGACTTACGGCTCTGCCGCCGAGAGCGGAATTTATTGCACTGCAAAGGTCATCTGCATCGTATGGTTTGAGAAGAAATTTTGAAGCACCGTTTTCCATGATTTGTCTTTCAATAAATTCATTATCGAAAGCAGAAGTTACTATGAACACGGGAAATCTGACACCGAGTTCTCTTGTTTTCTTCATAATTGAGACTGCATCGCCGTTCTGAGCGGTTATATCGAGTACAGCCACATCGGGCGGGTCTTTTCTTATGGATTCGATTATCACGTTACAGTCCTTGCGTCTTGTGTATGCATACATACCTCTTTCACGGAGTTTGTTTGCTATGCTAACGCCTGCCGAGGCGGAGTCGTCACCTATAAGTACCTTTATCTTGTTATTCATTGTTTTTTACCTCCTTTATTTGTGTAATATTATTTTAGCACAAAGGAGTTATATTCTGCAATGGCGTAAAACGACTTATTATGGGTGTTTTTATCCTTTTTTGACGTAATATGTCGACTGAGTTGGATAATGTCGAATTATGGGTGAAAAGGTCGAACTAAGGTAATTTTTTTCCTTTCATGAGGTCTGCGCCTCTGCTTTTCATTTTAACGAGCATACCCTCAGCGATATTTCTTACTCTTGTCCCCTGCGGGAAAAGTGTATCGGCAAGCTTTGCGGCTGCATTCTTTTTGAGTTTTCTGCCGTAAACGGGAGCGATATCCGGTTCTGAAACATTTTCCTCCCACCTTGAAAAAACATCTTCCGACATATATTCCCTTAAAATTTCCCTGTCAGCGGCGGCGGCATGACTTACAAAATAATCAAACGGAATATCACACTTATCAGTTGAAAATTCACCGCATACATCATATAAGTGTTTCTGAAACAGTTCACTGAAACAGTCTCTTCCCTTTATGCAGTCGGGACAGCTTTCGAGTGCAGTTTTTATTTTCTCCGAAAAGCTGTCATCTGTTCCGTAATCGGGTATAAGACTGAGTGAACCGAGTATTATAAATCCCATTTTGAAAGCACTTGAACAGAAATCACTCTGATATGTCCTGTTCATCGGGATATCAAAATTATAAGCCGCATAAAGTCCCAATGCACAATGCAGCATCAGAAATTCAATGCTGTCATAGTTATAAACGTGCTTTGCCTGAATATATCCACGCATTCTGCCTGATTTAACCATGAGCGGAATTACAGGAGTGAGAAGAAGTGCCTTTGCGCCCTTTAATATGGGAGTTTCAACATCATTCGCCACATTTCCGCCTATATGGAGTATTTTTTCGGGTGAAAAACCTGATTCGGAAATTATTGTGTCGAAAACTTTGTCTGCATCATCGGGAGATATACCTTTTTCTGCGAGCATTACAAGCTTGTTGTATGCGGAATATCCGCATTTTTCGAGTACCTTTTTAATGGTATTTTCGGGGTATACTGAATCGTATGATATAATTATTTTCTTTTTTCTGTCCTTTGCGGTTCTGAAAAATTCCGCACCGCAGCTTCTCGTAAAGGCGAAATATTCAAAAAGTTCACATTCACGTCTTTTAAGCCTGTCACGGTCATCATCACTGAGACGGCAGTTTTTGGCGAGAATACTGTATATACTGCTGATATCCGCACAGCCTTTTTTTTCAGCCTCGTCCTGAGCGGATATTCTGAGTTCATGGAATGATTTTTTATTTTTACAGCATGATTTGAAATCATTTTCCATAAATCTGAACATATCGCCAAATTCGGAAAAAGGTGTTATGACAAGAGTATCCATGAGTTTGAAGCTGATGCATTTATATTTGCTCTGACATATTTCATCACGCATTTTGTGAACAAGGTCAGCCTGTTCCTTTACCGCAGGTATCATCACTCCCACAAAATCACCCCACTTTTTTAATTCATAATTATTTATTGCCGCAGGCGAATAAATTATGAATTATGCATTATGAATTAATATGCGTTTCCCCAGCATACCATATGCTTTGCAGGTTTTCCGCAGCATACGCACACATCGGAAATATTTCTCTGTTCAAAGGGAATACAGCGTGAGCCTACGCCTGTCTGTTCCTTTACGGAATCTTCGCAAGCCTCGTCACCGCACCACATAGCCATGATAAAGCCGTCACCTTTTTCAGCGAGGGTATTTTTTATCTCGTCAATAGTTTTGCAGTCGTAAGTTCTGTTATTCTGATTTTCGAGAGCCTTTGCATACATACCGTCATGAACTTCCTGAAGCTTGTCAGTTACGGACTTTTCGAGTTCGTCAAGAGATACGAAAGATTTTTCATTGTTGTGACGTGTAACGATAACACACTGATTATTTTCAATATCCTTAGGACCTATCTCAACTCTTACAGGAACGCCTTTCATTTCGTATTCGGAGAATTTCCAGCCGGGGGAGTTTTCGCTGTCATCGAGTTTGACTCTTATGCCTGTATCAGCAAGACGTTTTCTGAGTTCCTCAGCCTTTTCAAGAACTCCTTCCTTATGCTGTGCAACAGGTATGATAACAGCCTGAACAGGTGCTACCGCAGGAGGAAGAACAAGTCCGTTATTGTCGCCGTGTGTCATTATTACAGCACCTATAAGACGGGTTGTAACTCCCCAGCTTGTCTGGTGGGGATAAACTCTCTTGTTGTCCTTGTCGGTATACTGAATATCAAAAGCCTTTGCAAAACCGTCACCGAAATAATGTGAAGTACCTGCCTGCAAAGCTTTTCCGTCATGCATAAGGGCTTCAATTGCATATGTTGAAACTGCACCTGCAAACTTGTCGCTTTCAGTCTTTCTGCCTTTCAGTACGGGCATAGCGAGGGCTTTTTCGCAGAAATCCGCATAGACATTGAGCATACGTTCAGTTTCTTCAACAGCCTCCTGAGCAGTTGCATGGATAGTATGACCCTCCTGCCATAAAAATTCTCTTGAACGCAGAAAAGGACGGGTAGTTTTCTCCCACCTTACAACGCTTACCCACTGGTTGTAGAGTTTTGGCAAATCCCTGTAAGAATGAACGATATTTGCATAATGTTCGCAGAAAAGGGTTTCAGAAGTAGGACGCACACAGAGTCTTTCTTCAAGTTTTTCGTTTCCTCCGTGAGTTACCCATGCAACTTCGGGAGCGAATCCTTCAACATGGTCTTTTTCCTTCTGGAGAAGTCCTTCGGGAATGAACATGGGCATACATACATTTTCGTGACCTGTTGCTTTGAACATACCGTCAAGTATATGCTGGATATTTTCCCATATCGCATAGCCGTAAGGACGGATAACCATACAGCCCTTGACGCTTGTATATTCAACAAGTTCTGCTTTTTTGCAGATATCAGTATACCACTGAGCGAAATCCTCGTCCATTGAGGTTATCGCAGTTACCAATTTTTTTTCTTTAGCCATTTAATATTACCTCTTTCAATAATTATGGTATATATATTATATCATCTGTTCACTATGTTGTCAATCAGAAATATAAACGTGTTTTATTTCACTTCGGATATGCCGTTTTCTGTGAAATTGAGTATTCTGTCGCAGATATCGAGTGCGGCGGGGCGGTGAGTTATGATGATTACTGTTTTATCAGTCATCTGTCTGAGATTTTCGAGGAGTTTTTCTTCTGATTTCTGGTCGAGTGCGCTTGTGGATTCATCAAGGAGAAGAACGGGACTGTCTGAAAATATAGCTCTTGCGACAGCTATTCTCTGCATCTGACCTTCCGAAAGACCTGCGCCACGTTCACCGAGAACAGTATCAATACCGTTTTCGAGTTCTGATATAAATTCATCTGCACAGGCAATTTTCAAAGCCTGCATAATTTTCTTGTCATTATGCGCCTGAGATTTGTCCGCAAAGCTGACGATATCCCTTACAGTACCCGACATAAGCTGGTTGCCCTGCGGAATATAGGCGAAAAGCCTGTGATATTCGGCATTGAGTTCGTGTGTGCTTCCGTCATTGAAAGTAATATATCTTGTTCCGCTGTCGGGTTTATATATACACATAAGGAGTTTCAGAGCGGTAGATTTTCCGCAGCCGCTGTGACCTGTAAGGGCAACATATTCGCCTTTGTTTATTGTCATGGAAATATTTTTCAGTACAAGGGGCTGATTTTCCTTAGTTATATTTTCGAGGTTTCCTGCGGCTGAATAGTATGTAAAGCTTACATTTTCGAGGCTTATGGATTTCATGTTATTATTGTATATATCCGTAATTTTTTTGAGTGAAAGAGGTTTTTCCGATATATCATCGCTGAAATTTTCGACTTCCATAAGTCTTTCCGCACTTGCGGTCATTGTATAGAATTTCGGCAGATAACCTGTGATATTTGCAAAAGGTGCCTGTATCTGTGCGATAAGCTGAGTTATGGCTGTAAGCATACCATATGAAAGAGTACCCACAAGTATTCCGTGTCCGCAGTATATCGTACCGAAAAGATACATTCCGTTCATTGCGGCAGCAAAGCCTATATTGCAGAAATTTGAAAAGCTGTTCTTTTTCATTCTCGCATCTTTGTGACTGGACATTTTTTCTTCTGCCTCGGATTCAACCTGATTTTCAGCGGCAAATGAACGAATTATCATCATGCTTGCAATTCTTTCCTGAAGAAAAATTCTGAGTTTTCCGTCTTTTTCCTGCATATTCTTATGAAGCCGTTTCAATACTTTTCTGAAAGCATAGGTTATTATGCCCATGATAATTCCGCCGGGGACGAGTATACAGGCAAAACGCCAGTCAAGCACTATCATCATGACAAATGCACTCAGAAGCTTGACTATCATTCCCGACAATCCCGGGATTATATCGGTATAGTTATTGGCAACGACCACTGTATCATTTGTAAGGCGGTTGAGCCATTCACCTGAATGGACTGCGCTTATTTTGCCGAAATCCTTTTGCATTATATTGTGGAGCAGGCGTTTTTTGAAGATATTTTCAAAGGTTGAGCGTGAAAGCTCCTCTAATTTCCTTATAAATGCCCTGACGGTAATCTGAGCGATTACAAGGGCTATTATGAGGATTACATTTTTTATGAATCCCTCTTTGTCCCTTGCACTTGCAAAGTCAACGATATTTTTCATAAGCAGGGCATATATTACGCCTGATGCACCGACAAGCGACTGCAATATTGTAAGGATAAGGATATATAATTTTTTTCTTTCAGGGACTTCCCACAGCCATTTTATGGTATTTTGCCTATCATTCATTTTCAAACCCTCGATTCACTGTTATAGAAAAAAGGCACTTCCGAATACGGAAATGCCTTGCTAAGGGTGGGAGATGGGATTCGAACCCACGGTCTTCGGGACCACAATCCGACGCTTTAACCAGCTAAGCTACACCCACCATATTCAATAAATAAAAACGAAGCTCCCCGTCAGACGGGCATAAGACCATTTAACAGAGAGTTTCGGAATGGCGCGCCTTGCTGGATTCGAACCAGCGGCTTACTGCTTAGAAGGCAGTTACTCTATCCAGCTGAGTTAAAGGCGC
>OCVV010947276.1_pt1 | contig 16802 bp, 11 predicted proteins | sample 1539721 | NCBI WGS metagenome assembly OCVV01 (sample SAMN02144230, study PRJEB22623) | gut metagenome | biome: sheep rumen | host: Ovis aries | place: New Zealand | reverse complement strand
GATTACGAGGGCAGAAGTGTTAGTGTTGTTGAGGCTATGGGAGCAGGAGCTGTTCCGGTTGTTACTGATACATCGGGGGTAAGAGATGATATAGAACATGAGAAAAATGGTTTTATTGTACCTATCGGTGATTATAAAATGGCAGCAGATATTATTGTATATCTGAGTAATAATAAAGAATTGCTTCCTGTTATGGGTAAGAGAGCACATGAAGCTGTTTTTGGCAAAAGTAGCATTGAAAAATATGTAAATGAATGGGAGATGATATTAGATTATTGTGCTAGAGATTTAGAGAAAAAAAGACAGTGTTAGTAAAACTTTATTATTAAGAATTATAGAAAATCATGTTGGTACATTCGAGGAATCAATTATCATTCTTCAGAATAGTAACACATTCATAGAATAATAAGGCAGAAGGCACTATATGAAAATAGCTATTGAAAATTGCTATCGTGTAAGATATCTCTCATGTATGCAATGTGGAAAATATCTTCTCAGCTAAGGGTATTTTCTGTTTGAGAAATAATTGGAGAATTACTACAGAATTTGAAATAACGGACCATGAAAAAGTTGGCTTATAAACATATGGCATATATAAAGGACAAAAAACATGGACAACTATGACATCTTTACAAAACCAATAGAGATACTAGATGTTGTCGAAAAACATTTCGGCGAACCTTATGCAGAAATGAGCCCTTGGCAACATGGCTTCATGTGTGGTCTTATAAAGAAATATAAGCCTCGAAAGATACTGGAGATAGGAGTGAGCGCAGGCGGTACAACAGCTGTACTTATGAACGCGCTTGAACTGCTGGACTACGAGGCTCAGATTTTTTCGGTGGATTGCATAGACTATTACTATAGGGATGCAACTAAAAAAGCTGGATTTGTAGCGACATGGACAAAAGAATACCTCGAAAGCAAAGGCTCTGTAAAGTGGAGGCATAAATTATTTACAGGTGGATGTGTATGTAATTATTTGGACGAAATAGGAAAGAACATCGACTTTTTGGTCCTGGATGCTGTTCATTCATGTCCGGGAGAAATATTGGATTTCCTGGTATGTTTTCCGTTCTTAAGTGACAATGCAATTGTAGTAATGCATGATCTGGTTCTTCACTTTGATGGAATTAAAGGTGGATTTGCAACACAGTTATTAATGGATACTGTTGTCGCAGACAAGATGATTGGTCGCGATGAAACAGGACTTTACCATTCGTTCCCTAATATCGGAGCGTTCCAAATTACGCAGGATACCGGAATGTACATAGAAAATGTTTTTTTGTCATTAAATATTCTTTGGGATTATCTGCCACAGGAATTAAACCTTTATAGGAGTGTGATAGAGGAAAATTACGATCAGGATATACTTGAAATATTTGACTTGGCGGTAGCAAATAACAAGGATTATCTACAGAATTCAGAAGAGCTATATGCCAAAGAGGTTTCAAGATTCGTAAAACTTGTAAAAAATATAGGAAACCGAAGAGTTTATATTTATGGTAATGGAAGGATAGGAAAACGCCTTGATAAGATTCTCAGGTCGTCAGAGGTGAAAGTATTAGGGCATATAGTTTCTGATGGAGTCCATAAAGATAATAATGATACATATTACTTGGGCGAAGTTCACCTTATGGATGATATCGTTATTGTCATAGGGACTGGAAAAAACTATTTAGGTGAGATAGAAAGTATACTACAACGCAGAGGTGTGACCAACTATATTTCGCTTGGATAAGGTTCTATCAGATGAAAGAACGGTTATTGAAGAAAAACAGTAAAGAATTGAAAAATCTGGCGATTTTAGTTTGGGGGTTACGTAGCGGTGGTGCTGAAAGAATTGTTGGGATGCTTTCGGAAGCGCTATCAGATTATTACAAGGTTTATTTGTTTCTTGTCGACAAGGAACAAATCACTTATGAATATGCAGGTGAGATAGTTGCTATTGAAGAGGAATTCCCGGGGCAGACTGTATGTGAAGCCTTGTATAATTGCAAAGGCAAATATCAGATAGATGTTGCGATAAGCTTCCTGGATACGATGAACCTTGATAATATAAAATCCAGAAGAGGCGAAAAGGTTATAATTTCCTCCAGATGTTCGTATAGGCCGTGGCTAAAAGACGGTTCTTATTTGGACAGGAGCATAAGAGAGTACTACAACCAGGCAGATAGAATTATCACATGCTCGATTGGGCTAAAAGAGCAACTGGAAGACTATTATAATATTGAATGCGAAAAAATTATTAGCATATATAATTTCATTAACACTGAAAGAATTCTGGAAAAATCTAAAGAGAAGACAAGCGAAGATTTTAAAACTTTTATTGGGAAATCTCAGTACTTTATTTCTGTAGGAAGGTTGGATAGGCAAAAAAACCATGAACAGCTTATAAGGCAATTTGGTGAATTTATCAGAGAAAGCAAAGACGACTATAAGTTAGTCATTATCGGCAGCGGTGCAGAACAAAAAAAGCTTGAAAAACTTATTTCGTCCGAGGAATTGTCTGAAAGCGTATTGATGATTCCATATTGTAGCAATCCTTTTCCGTATGTTAAAGGCGCGCTTTCGTTTGTGTTTCCTAGTAGTTATGAGGGATTGCCGAATGCTCTTCTTGAAGCAATGACTCTTGGAGTTCCAGTAATTGCAACGGACTGTTTGACCGGACCAAGAGAAATCCTTCTGGAAAATGCTGATTATGCTCAAGATGTCGGAGATATGATGGTTACACAGAGGGGGATTCTCGTTGGTAAATCCCAAGCAGATGAGGATTTTTCAAATGCAGAAATCAAACCGGCACTTAACTGGATAGTGAACCACAGAGAAAAGTTAGCGGATATGTCTTTGGCTGAAAGGGCGTTTATTTCTAGGTACAGTTCGATCGATTATACCAAGCAGTGGATAGAGGCAATTGAAAATTCGCCTAGAAGTTTTGTCGCATCAAGTAGAAGCTTTCTTGAAGACATTAGAAACAAATTAAAAAGATCACAAAAAGTTTATATATATGGAGCTGGACGTTTCGGAAAAAGAGTTTTTACTACATATAGTGCAATATGCAATATCGAAGCTTTTATTGTTTCACAAGAAGAGAATGCAAAACAGGAATATCTGGGAATTCCGGTTTTACTAATTGATAAGGTGGATGTTTGTCAAGATGGGACGGTGGTAATAATAGGAGTAGGATTGTCGCTTATTGATGAAATATGTGCTGAACTAGAGGTACGAGGATGTACGGACTACATCATACCGTATTGAAACTAGAAAAAACTAATAAAGGAGAGCGGAGTATTGTTAAAAAAATCATTTGATCAGGTGTTGTCTAAGTCAAAAAACAAAGAAATAATAGTTGTTGGTGCAGGAACATATGGAAAAGAACTTGCTGGAGCACTCATTGACAATGATTGCGATGTGAAATGTTTTTTTGACAATGATAAAAATAAGCAGGGATCGGCTATATATGGAGTTTGTATAGAAGAGCCTTCATTAGCGTTAGTAAATGAGAATACTATGCTGGTACTGAGTGTTGGTGGCGATTACAACCGATATCAATTAGTAAAACAATTATTACAAATGGGAATATCTCAGCAGCAAATCATATGTTACTTCCCATATCACTGCGCTGATTATAATGCATCATTACCTGAAAGTGAATATAAAGATGTTATTTCAGAGATGTTTTACGAGAGGTTTGGAAGAGAGATGAATTGGGATTCTCCCAGGACTTATAATGAGAAAATAAACTGGGAAAAAATCAATAATCATGATGAACGCAGGGTTACTCTTGCTGATAAAAGTCTGGCTAGAAATTGGGTTGCTGAGAAAATCGGTAAGGAACATATTACCAGACACTATGGGGTATGGGATCACGCAGAGGATATTCCGTTTGATGAACTGCCTGAAAAGTTTGTCCTTAAGGCTAACAATGGGAGTGGAAGAAATATTCTAGTTAAGGACAAGAATAAGCTAGATATTCCACGAACCAAGGAACAGTTGGATTATTGGATGACTTCGAATTATATGTTTAATAGTTTTGAAATGCATTATAAAGACATTAAACCCAGAATCATCGCTGAGGAATATTTGGATGGATTGGCTGAAAGTGTATATGATTATAATATCTATTGCTTTCATGGAGAACCCAAGTATATATGGTGCATAAAGGGAAGTCATCGTCCAGGATGCACGGCTTCTTTTTATGACCTTGATTGGAACAAGCAACCATTTTCTTATGGATATCCCCCGGATATATACCCGGCTCCTAAACCGCATAATCTCGATGAAATGTTAGAGTTGACCAGGATTTTATGTAGGGATTTTGATCATGTCAGAGTGGATTGGTTCGATATGCCTGATGGCAGAATTCTGTTTGGTGAGATGACATTTCAGACATGGGGAGGCTTGAAGCGTTTTATACCGGAAGAATATGATTTGATTTTTGGCGACATGATATAAGGTGATGGATTTTACAGCTAATGATAATCAAGAATATATGAATAAGATTATAGTCTGGGGAACCGGAAAGCGTTCAAAGGAAATAACAGAATTACTTAGTTATTACAGAGAATCTCTTATGCCCAAAACACAGCATCTGATCCCTGAAATAGACTATTATATAGATTCAAATTGTAGTGGTGACCATGAATTCATGGGAAAAGAGGTTCGTTCAGTGATGTCGGTTCCATGGGATGAGCGTGCCTCAGATGTTATGGTAGCTATAGCCCAAAGCGATAAGGTTGTGGAGGATGCAAAGGCTATCATTGGCGATTGTGCTGCTTCCGGAATGAAAATTTATACTCGAGTCCTGGCTGATATAAGAACTGCGCTTATAGATGCATATGCCTCGGATCCGTCAGTGTTTATAAATGATAAATTAAAAAAGAAAATCAAAGTAGCCTGGCTTATTAAAGAGCTGGAAGAAAAGAAAATTCAAAAAGATATAATCTCTTCAAACATAAGTCCTTCGGAATTGCTGGAGGGCTTGTTTCATTTTTATGAAGGAGACTATCTTAGAATTGGTGAATTCTTAAGTAAGACAGGGGTTTTCCCTAAAAAGAGGCCTGCGATAAACAGTATTGCTATCGTGTGTACAACGCTAGGGTCAGGTGGCGCTCAGCGGGTAGTCTCCAATCTTATGCCGATTTATCTTGAACAAGGATATGAGGTTACGCTGATAACGGAACAGACTGTTGCGGAAGAATATGCTGTACCTTCAGGCATTTGTAGAGAGAATGTAAACTCAACGTATACTTGGGATACATATCTTAACTACCTTAGAGATTATGAGATCATCCTTAAACATAGAAATATAGATCTTCTTTGCTTTCATATCCCATATGTAGGATTTGAATATTTTCTCAGGGTTCTTCTTGCGAAGTTGATGGGAATTCGTGTGATCACACATGTCCACACGGGCTATCTTCCATTTATGCAAACAGAGGGCCTTAAGATGGATTATTCTTTTGTTTACAGCTTTTCTGACCGAATCATTGCTTTGTCTGAAAATGATAGCAGATGTTGGAAAGAGCAGGGAATAAATGCACTCTGCATTAAGAATCCAATAGATAAAAGTTTACAGCCATGTTTCAGAACAAAAGAGAATTATAAAAAGAAAAACAAAATCCTTTGGCTTGGTTCTATATATTATGAGAGTAAACAGGTATCCGAATGTATTTACATCATGTCAGAGCTTAAGAAGATCAGGGGTGATATTACTCTGGATATTGTCGGTACCTATTACGCTGAGGATTATCACAAATTGAATAATCTCATTGCATCCTATGATCTTGACGATTGTATTGCAATCCATGGCTTTGACCCGAGCCCTGAGAAATATTATAAGAATGCGGATATTTTTCTCATGACTTCATCTATTGAGGGTGCACCGATGGTATTACTTGAAGCTAAGTGCTACGGGCTTCCTGTGGTGATGTATGATATTCCGTATCTTGACTTTGTGAAAGAGAAAAAAGGCATGCTGATTGTAAATCAAAAGGACAGGAAAGGTGCTGCATCATATATTAGTCAACTATTTGAAAATGATAAGCTATATTTTGAACTATCACGCCAATCAAGTAATAGTTTTGAAGCTTATACAGCTGAAAATACTGACGAAAAGTGGACAGCTCTTTTCAAAGCCCTCTAAACCAAACAGCCATATCACATTGAAAACAATATAAAAGTCCATCACATAAAAGTCTAGGAGTAATAACCAGATACAGGTGAAAGCAAAACTATCAATCATCCTACCTTCATACAATGTTGCACCATACATCGAGGAATGTCTTTTCAGCGTCGTCAATCAGACAATGAAGGATATGGAGATTATCTGTGTTGATGCCGGGTCTACAGACGGGACGAGACAGATCATTGACAGGTTTGCTGGTCAGGATCCCAGAATTACTGTGATCCACAGTGAAAAAAAGAGCTATGGATATCAGCTAAATCTTGGGATCAGGAATTCATCAGGCGAATATATAGGATTTGTTGAAACTGACGATTATGTTTCGCCTGAAATGTTTGAGACGTTATATTCTAAAGCTGAAAAGTTTCAGCTCGACTGTGTTCGGGCAGGAAACTTTTCGTTTTTTATGGAGGGCAATAAGCAGGTAACAGTAGAGTCTAGGGTTCTGAATGAAAACGATCCTCTAAATGGAGCCGTGATCTGTCCGTTGGATTATCCGGAGATAATAGCCCTTGACGGCACTGTCTGGCGTGGGATATATCATAGGGATCTGTTTGAGGGAAAAGACATATTCCATGAGACAGACGGCGCGGCTTATCAGGACATTGGATTTAGTCTGCAGGTCTTTTCCCGGATAAGAAAGCTCATGTATATTCCGGAGTGTCTGTATTATTACAGGACAGACAGGCCGGAGGCATCCAGTTTACGGCCGGAGTGCCTAAAGTTCCAGTATCAGGAATACTCCTGGCTGCTTGATAAAATTGGATTTCTCATGGAAAAACCTGAGATGAAGCGTGCATTTTTCCTTAGAATGGCGACAACTTTCTCAACTGAATTTGATAAAGCATTGACCTTGTCTGAATTTGACGAAAGTAGCCAACATATTGGGACATATCTTGTTTTTTTTGTCACCAAGCTTAAAGAGGCGATTAGTAAGAATCTTATCTCGGAGCAGGATTTTTCGAAGGAGTGTTGGGAGAAGATCAGGCTAATCCTGGAAGATACCGACAGTTATATTAATATAAAAAAGAAAGAGTATGAGATAGAATGTGAAAGAGAACAAAAACTGATTAGTGTCTGTAGCGGAAAGCGTGTAGTTATCTTTGGCTGCGGAGCCTATGGAAATAAAGTCTATGACATAATACTTAATAAGGCCAGAGAGATATGCTTTTGCGATAATGATAATAAGCTGTGGGGAACTAGTTGTAGGAATGCTATTGTGTACTCACCACTTGAAGCAAGTGAGAGATTTATAGATTGTATCTGGGTGATTGCAAATAAGCTTCATGGAGATGAGATAAAGAGACAGCTCCGTGAATATGGCATAAAGGACATTTACAGATGGAGATGAATAACAAAACCGCTGAGCTGCTGGAAAGAATATCAACAGGCATTGTTCGTTGGATATCATTTGACAGAACATCTTCAATCCTGATAATAGATGCAGGTGAAGATGGCTATATGCACGATGTGCGTCTGGCAGTTAAGGGCTGGCTCCTTGGCGAAGGGTACAAGGTAAGTATTTGTTCGCCGACGATTGCGTTCAGTCCTGGGCAGGATTCCGGTAAGCAGTTCGGTATCATTTTGGCGCTTGGAATACTGGAAACCGTAGAAGATCCGGTTGGTCTTTTAAATAGCATTTCGCAAATGCTTACTTCACATGGGCGATTATTTCTTGCCTGCGGAAACAGGTTTGGACTCAGGTATTTCTGTGGAGACCATGACTACTTTACAGATCGTATTCTTGACGGGATAGAAGGCTACTTAGGTGTCAATGCTGTAAGTTCCCAATATCTAAGCGGTCGTTTTTATTCTGACAAAGAGATCAGATCCTATCTAAAGGATTCAGGATTAAGTTGCCTGAAACGCTTTTCTGTTTTTCCTGATATCAGATATCCTCAGCTTATCTATGCTGACGGTGTCATGCCAAATGAGTCTCTTGGCATAAGACTTTTCCCTTATTATGATCACCCGGATTCTGCCTGGCTCTCCGAGCCCGGGATAATAGATCAGATTGTAGATGGAGGATTGTTCCATCAGATGGCAGATGGGTATTTATATGAGTGTGCATCAGCCTCTCAAGAAACGGATAGGTCTATTCTATCGGCAGTTACATCGGTGACTCTTTCTCTGGACAGAAGTCGTGAAAATGCCTGTACCACAATCATATATGAAAAAGAGAAGGTGGAAAAGCACATGTTTTTCCCTGAGGGGGAGGAAAAGCTTAAAAACCTTAGGAAAAATCACGACGCCCTTACAAAGCGCGGTATATCCGCCATCGAAGTAGAAATAGAAACAGGCGGCAGAACGGCCACCATGCCCTATTTGGATATGGAAAATGGTATGCATTACTTCTCCCGTAAGCTTGATGAGGGGCGGGAGGCCTTTCTTTGTGCATTAGACCGTTTTGTGGAGACAGTGAAGAAATCCTCTGTTATGACAGAAGATGAAAATGGAAGGCCCGTTCTTGAGCATGGTTACATCGACATGGTCCCCTTAAATGTCTATGCCAACGGGGATAATTTCATCTTCTTTGATCAGGAGTTTGATATTCCCATGTGCCCGGTGGAGGTCATTATAACTCGCACCCTTATGATCCTCGGAAGTCTTGGAAGCAGATTAAATGACATTATTCCTCTAAAAGAGCTCTATGAACGCTATGGAATTCCTTTATATGGCGGAGAATATGCAAAGCTTGCTACCAGGTGGCACGATGATCTCAAAAACCGTAGTATTCTGGGTGATTTCAGGCGTGCCCACACAGACAGAGGAGAGATAATTGCCTCGAACAGGCACAGAAACAACGTATCTACTCTGGAATATGAGGTTTTATTTAAGAACATTCTAAGAGACTGGGACAAAAGAGATTTCTACATCTTTGGGACAGGTCGATTTGCCGGTCGTTTTATGGAAACCTTTGGCGGCCGCTATGATATAAAGGCACTGATAGACAATGACAGTGCCAGACAGGGGAAGTGTCTTAACGGCTATAAAGTCATTGCTCCCTCGGAGATTCCTGTATCTGACAGGATCAGGGTTATAATCTGCGTCAAGCAGTACTCGCCTATTGTAAGGCAGCTTAGAGAGCTTGGCGTTTCAGACATATGCATCTATGATCCGTCGGTAGAGATTTCTGACCCAAAACAGGTCAAGGAACAGCTTGAAAGAGAGATGACCATAAGCAGCAAGAACACTGAAGCCAGGTACCACATCGGCTATGTTTCCGGAGTCTTTGACTTGTTTCATGTTGGGCATCTAAACCTCCTTGAGAGGGCTTCTGCCATGTGTGATTACCTTATCGTGGAAGTTACATCTGATGAGGCGGTAAGACGCGATAAGCATATTGATCCCACAATCCCGGCAGAAGACAGGATACGGATTGTGGGTAGTCTTAAGTGTGTTGATGAGGTCCACGAGATCCCCATAGAAAAACCGGGAACTATTGATGCCTGGAGGCGTTATCATTTTGACGTTCAGTTTCGTGGAAGCGACTATGAAGGCAATGAAGGCAGTAAGGACGAACGGGAATTTCTCAGAAAACATGGGGCAGAGCTTGTAATCCTTCCTTACACAGAGACGGTTTCTTCCACCAAGATAAGAGGAATATTAAATGATAGATTTCAATCCTGATTTTTTTAAAGAAGAATACCGTGACGGTTACCTCGTAAGTGAGATGATGAAGCGCACCTGGGCTGCTCAGCTGAAGATGCTTGATACACTGCAAATTTTCTTTAAAGAGAATGGGCTTATCTATTTTGCTGAGGTGGGAACGCTTCTGGGTGCTGCGCGGCATAAGGGATATATCCCTTGGGATGATGATATTGATATTGCTATGCCCAGGGCAGATTATATGCGCTTTCTTGAAATGGAGAATAAGCTTCCGGATGGACTTGGCATTCGGAGCTTTTATAATACCGAGAGCTTTTCAAGCTATCACTCTGTGGTAGCTCATAAATCCGAAAAACTTCAGTGGGACGAAGAGAGAATGAAGGACAACTACGGTTGCCCTTTTATCATATTCATAGATGTTTTTCCGTTGGACTATATGCCATGGGATCCAGAGAAATATAAAAAACAGAAACAGCTATATTTCTTTTCATACAAGATGGCTTATGACTGCCTTACTATAGAGCAGGATCTCTTTTCCGGGAAACTGATTAAACTCGGGGATCTGAAGGGTATAAATGATGATAGCGTTACAGCCTTTTTAAAAGAGCTGCAGCAGCTTACCGAAATTTACTTAGCAATACTGGGAAAAGAGTTAGTGATAGATGCGGACAGATCTCTGAGGAATCAGTTGTATCTGGCTACGGACTATGTGGGACAGATGTGCAAACCTGAAGATGCAGGCGCTGTAGATTATGCAGCAAATCTGGCGCTTAGGCCAAAGAATATGGACAGGCCACGCCACCTGTCCTGGTATTCCTCTGCCGTAGAGCTTCCCTTTGAGAATGCCAAAATCATGTCCCCTGTTGGTTATCTTGATAACCTTAAGAATGAGTACGGCGAAAACTTCATGATCCCCAAGCGTTTTGCATCCTCCCACGGATATCCCTTTTTTAGGGAAGAGATAACTGTTCTTGTGGGTGGCGATGCTGGAGAAATCTATAATATCAGGAACAGCGAACAGTATTTTCTTGATACTTTCCAGACATTTTGGGATGCCCACGTACTGTTGTGGAATTACACAGGAGCAGTTGATCCTGAGGGAAAGTTTACTGCGGATGAGAGTCTTTATAATCCGGAGGCGGCGCTGGGAATTCTCGGAGATCTGCAGCAAAACGCGGTATCGTTTGGACAGGCACTTGAGGAGACATTTGAAGATGGAACCGGGTCTGTTGAGTGGCTGGAGAAGTACTGCGAGGCGGTTTTTGAGCTTTACAACATGATCATAGAAGAAGAGACCGACAGGGAAAAGTTGTACCTAAAGGTGTATGAACTGGGCGTGTTGTCCCTCAGAGCACTTCATGTCATTTACATAGAGACCCACAAACAGTCTTCGGGAGCTGTGCCGCTCTATCTGAAGCAAAGAATGACCGCGGCAGATGGCAGTACAAAAAGATGCCTAGTCTACGGTATCAGCGCTACTGATGTGATAAATAACGGAAGCCTGGGGCTGGCCCATATCAGGCAGTATCTATCAGATTTGAAAGACAAAGGAGATACAATAGTATTTCTTTTTATACCCAAAGGTACCATAGAGTTTATGGAACGTTGCGAACTGGCAATGCACGACGACTACCTTGAGCTGATAGAAGAAATAAAAGGAATGGATTTTGTGGTTTTCAACGATGATCCGACCCAAATGGATATAGAGAGAGCGATGTGTCTTTCGTCAGATTATTACGGAGACAGATGCAGGCTGTGGGATGTGGCAAGGCTGGCAGGACTCCTGATTGAAGACCAGGTCTATCAACCTGTTGAGGTTACGACATGAATATTATATGTGATAGCGGTAAAATAGTTGATTATGTTCGTGCTAAGGGGAAAATTAAAGAAATTGCTTTGGCCGGTTTTTCAAGTGTTTCCTTTAACTGTGCTGCCCTATGCAGTCCCTTTGAGTTTGAACAGTTAAGGCGAAAGAATTTCAAGAAAGAACAGGACTTTTATCTGACAAAGGAGCCGGAGAGACTTAAAGAGGTAGCAGATGCTATCTTTTTTAGGAATGCCAGGAGCCTGGGACTTTCTGTTCAAATTGCTGTAGCTCCGTATGCTGCACCGGAGGTGCAGGCTGCGGATATTGATAATGAAGGATTAAAGTCTCTGGCAGTTGAAGCACTAAAGGTTGCAATAGATAACGGCTGTCACAGTATCGTTGTTCATCCTATTACTGCAGGAATTGAGGCAGAAGACTTGTGGGCATTAAACAAGGCTTTTTACACAGATCTTGGGACACTTGCAGAAGAATTAAAAAGTGATGTGAATATTCTTATCATCAATGAATGTAAGAATATCAACGGGCATCTGATAAGAGGCTTTCTTGCTGAGCCCGAAGAGGCATGCAGATTTGTGGATGAGCTGAATAATACCACGATCGCCCACACAGATACATATGAACAAGAAACAGTTCCGCGATTTGGCTGCTGCTTTGACTTGGGCACAGCTACTCTCTGCGGACAGAACGTTTATGAAGCTATTCTTCCGCTTGAGCATCGCCTTATGGCAGTCATTATTAGAGACTGCGACGGGGTTCACGACGCATCTATGCTCCCTTTCACAAGCTTTATAAAAGGTCAGCTAAGCGATTGGCTTGGTTTTATTAGAGGGCTGAGACAGCTCGATTTTGATGGGGACTTGATTCTGGATGTTGGGGACACCTATAGCTCTTTCCCAGGATTATTAAAGCCTGAAGTACTGAGAATAGCCAGGAAGATGGGGGATTATTTCGATTGGCAGATTGGCATGGAGCGCATGGTCAAGAAGTACGAAAAGCGTGTGCTATTTGGAGCAGGCAACATGTGCCGCGCCTATATGAAGGATTATGGGCGGGAATATCCACCGCTGTTTACCTGCGATAATAACAGTGCCCGCTGGGGTGAAGAGTTCTGCGGTCTTACCATAGAAAGTCCTGAGAAGTTAAAAGAGCTGTCCCCTGACGTGGCAATCTTTCTGTGCAACATCTATTATGACGAGATAGAGGGACAGCTACGGCAGATGGGACTGAAAAATCCCATCGAGAGGTTTAACGACGAATACATGCAAACCTTCTATATGGACAGACTTAAGATGGCCAAAGACCCTGTGACTTCAGATGGAGGCAAAATGTCATGAGCATACAAATCGGCGTTCAGAGTAGAAACGTAGTATATGACAGTAATCCGGCTGATGGCTTTAAAGTGCTGAAGGCTGCGGGTTTTGACTGCTGCGATTTCTCACTTAACAGTTATCTTAAAAACACCGATTTATATCAGGAGAAGTTGAACCTGTTTTTTGATAAGTCCGTTTCACAGCTTCAGGATTTTTTTTCTCCTCACAAGGAGGGCGCTGCAGCTGCTGGCATCAGGATCAATCAGATGCATATGCCTTATCCTACATTTGTTCCAGGTGCTAAGCCCGAAATCAACGAGTACCTGTGGAATGAGGTGGGACCCAAGAGCCTGGAGATCTGCCGCTTTCTGGAGTGCCCTAATATAGTGATCCACGGCTTTAAGCTTGCTAGATACTACGGGAGCGAAGCGGCTGAATGGGAAAAGACATGTGAATGGTTGGAAACGCTGGCTCCAACAGCAGCAGAGTATGGCATAACTATCTGTATAGAAAATCTCTATAATAGCATGGGTAGTCATCTGGTGGAAGGCCCCGGATGCAATGCCTACAAGGCAGCGGACCGTATCGATGCCATGAATGAGAAGTATGGTGCCAAGGTACTGGGCTTTTGTTACGACACTGGCCACGGCAATCTTGTAGGGCTTGATTCTTATAAATTCATAAAAACCCTTGGAAAGCGCCTTAGTGTGTTACACATCCATGAAAATGACGGCATCGCGGATCTTCATCAGATACCTTATACATTTACAAGAAACCGTGAAAATTCCAGCGTTATGGACTGGTCGGGATTTTTAAGAGGTCTTAAGGAAATCGGATTTGATGGCGTTCTGAGTTTTGAAACGGCTCCGGTATTGGACAGCTTCCCAAATGAACTTAATAAAGATGCACTTATGTTGATAGCAAAGATAGGCAAATATTTTGCCGGAAAAATAGAGAAAGTGTGAGGCGATATGATCAAACTTGGAATAATTGGAACAGGAAAAATCGCCAAAAGAGCAGTTGAAGAGCTGGCTTTTGTGCCAGGGGTTCAAATCAGCTCTGTGTACAATCCCAACATTACTCACGGGCATGAGTTTGCAGCTTGGGCAGCTACCAAAATGGAAAAAAAGATCCTGACACAGGAAGATAGTTCTGACGTTTATCCAAGTCAGGAAGTCCGTGCTACTCTTAGCCTTGACGAACTTGCAACTAGGTGTAGTGTAGTGTATATCGCTACACCGCATGGAACTCATTTTGAGTATGTCAAGCGCATGCTAGAGATTGGTAGACATGTCATTTGCGAAAAACCCATGTGCTTTAGCCTCGACCAGGCTAATGAGCTGTACTCACTTGCCAAAATGAATGACCTTGTTCTGATGGAAGCAATCAAGACAGCATACTGTCCGGGCTTTCAAAAGATTCAAGAGGTGGTCAGAAGTGGAGTGATTGGAGAAATAAAGGATGTAGAAGCTACGTTTACAAGGCTTACTCCACTTGGATGCCGTGAGTTTGATGACAGGAAATATGGTGGAGCTTTCACAGAGTTTGGAACCTATACTATGCTTCCTATTTTCAGATTCCTCGGGACAGACTATAAGGATGTCACTTTTAGGAGTATTCCAGCGGCGACGGAAGTAGATGGATATACCAAGACAGAGTTTTTCTATGGAACAAAGGCCTTTGCCTCATCTCGAACCGGCCTTACAGTCAAGAAGGAGGGGCAGCTTGTTATTTCAGGCACATTAGGATACATACTTGTTCCTTCACCCTGGTGGTGTACGAAATACTTTGAAGTCAGGTATGAAGACCCTACTAAGATTGATAAGTATCTCTGTGAATTCGAAGGAGACGGACTTAGATATGAGTTTAAAGAAATGGTGCAGAGAGTCAATGAAGTTAGTGATTCTGAAAAATGGCCGATTTCTGACTTACGCAGACAGTACTTTATCAAAGAAGAGGAGGAAATTAAGATTAGAGCGCAAACCTTCCAGAAATTCAGAAACTTCATCTGAATAAATAGCAAATTGTATAAAACTTAATATTTGTATAGAAGACGACGAAATAAAATATTGGAAGTTTGTTATCGCTTACACTAAGAGGTAGCTATGATAATACAGCATAACATGACAGCTATGTTTGTTCAGCGTCAAACGGGAATAACAGAAAATGTAAAAAGGAAATCTTCTGAGAAATTGTCGTCGGGATATCGTATAAATCGCGCTGCAGATGATGCGGCGGGGCTTGCGATATCTGAAAAGATGAGAAGGCAGGTTCGAGGACTCACACAGGCATCTTTAAATGCACAGGATGGAATATCTATGGTTCAAACTGCCGAAGGAGCTTTAAATGAGGTACACGAAGAACTTCAGAGAATGAATGAGCTCTGCGTGAAAGCGTCAAATGATACTCTTGAATATGATGATCGAGCATATATTCAGGAGGAGATAAGCCATATTAAAAAAGAAATCGATCGGGTTGGTGCCAATACTAAATTTAACGAGATAAAGCTCTTTGACGGGTTGCTTCAGACACAGACCACAGCAGTAGTCGGAACAGCTACTATTAATGGAGCAACAGGCACCGTAACACAGGCAACAGACAGTACAGATGCGGTTTATCATATCAACCGTATACAAAATGGTGATATAGCTTATATACCCGCCCATGGTTTTCTCCAAGATATGTATTATCAAGTTGCGACACAAGCTGAGATTGATGCCTATGAACAGTCCTGGCATGACTATGATGTAGCAAGAAATGTCTACGAAATAGCCCTGGAAGAATATACAGATAAAAAGAGAATCTATGATCTTGACCCTACTGCAGAGGGAGCGGTAGAGCCGGTTAGACCAACTGAGCCAACAGCTCCTGAGCTTAAAGATGGGTCCGAAGCTGGCAAAGCGAAACTTGCACTGATTGACGATGTGATTGATGAATTTGTATCCAGTATTAGTGCCAGCAATTTGTCAGCAAATTCAGCGCTGGCAGATGGTGTTTCTTCTTATTATGAGCTACGAAATGTTGGGGATATCAGATTACATTTTCAAGGACCGATTCACTTTACACTTCAAGTCGGTGCAGATACAGGGGATGATTATTCTTTTGATGTTCATTCTGTCAATTCATCCTCACTTGGAGTGTATGACGTGAATGTAAGAGGAAATAATGGAGAAAATGCGAGAAAGTCAATTGATCTTGCCAAAACGGCTATAGATAGAAATTCAAAGAAAAGGGCAGAACTTGGTGCTATTCAAAACAAGCTTGAGCATATGGTGCGCAACCTTGATAATGTGGTAGAGAACACCACTGCTTCCGAATCTAAATTAAGAGATACTGAGATGGCTTCTGAAATACAGAAATTTGCCAATCAGAAGATTATAGAGCAGGCCAATCAAACCATTCTTGCACAAGCCAACCAAAGCAAAAACGGAGTATTGACGCTCTTATAATAATTATTCATGATATCACAAGAAGGTAACCCTCGCACGAATGTACAGAAATCTGAATCTGCTATTGTGTTTTTTATATAGCGGAAACTATTATATAGAGTCTTAATGGACTTTTTAATCGAAAGAAATTCCAAAACGCATTATACTATATATTGAACATATATTTACAATATAAAAAACATATTGCAGAAAAGAAGATAGCTATCATGCGAAAGTTCATTTCATCAAGTCTTGCCCATGATATTATTTTGATATTATTTTTGTCACATACATTGTAGTAGAAAGGAGAAAAAAATGTGGACTATTTCAGAAGTTAAGTCAAGAGGAAAGGTAGCTTTTTTGGCAAATTATTTTAAATCAGTTATTGTAGCGTTTGTCTTGTCGTTACTGACTACAGGAGCAGCAGCGTCTACCAGTTCTCA
>OCVV011243515.1_pt1 | contig 16804 bp, 13 predicted proteins | sample 1539721 | NCBI WGS metagenome assembly OCVV01 (sample SAMN02144230, study PRJEB22623) | gut metagenome | biome: sheep rumen | host: Ovis aries | place: New Zealand | reverse complement strand
GAAAAGACCGGTTATCTCGGAACGGATGTTTCTGTATTGGACAGACCGCGAGCATCCCAACACCTGCCGCATGACGGTCAGGATGCAGGATGCCATAGAACTGACGATGATGCAGGAGGCACTCCGTCAGACGCAGACACGCTATCCCTACTACAGCGTGCGACTGGGTGTGACTTCCGACGCGAATGGGCGCGAACATTATGAGTATGACGACAATCCTGCCCCATGGGTGCTGAACATAGGCCAGGAACCGGTAGAACTCTTTGGCGAGGCATCACACTACCACCAGTTGGCCTTCGCCTGTTGGGACGACTGCGTGGCCATCGACTTCTTCCACGGACTGACGGACGGCACGGGTGCCTACAACGTGTTGCGCACGCTGATGTATGAATACTGTCGTCGACGATACGATGCCAGTCTCAGCAAAGAGGGGATTAGGATAGTTGGAGAAGCGGTCGATGAAAGCGAGTGGACAGACCCTGCATCGCTGCCTAAGCCCGAACTGCATGCATTGCCCGTGCCACCGCTTCCGAAGGCCATTAATCTCATCACCGATGCTGTCTGCCCTTTGCGGGAACGATACGAGGTGATCAACATTCTCGTGGCCGAGCAGCAGCTGATGGACTATGTACGCCGCAACGACACCTCGCCCGCTACGCTGATGTCGCTGCTCATGGCGAGGGCCATCAACCAGGTACACCCCGACAGTGGGGAAGCAGTACCCGTTGTCACGATGGGTGCCAACCAGCGGCCTGCTGTCTATGCCCCGCAGGCTTGTCAGAGCATCACCTCGGCGGTGTTCCTGTCACTGACTGACGACATACGGCATTCCGACCTAGAAACGCAACAGACCACATTCCGGGGTATCACCCTGCTGCAGAACGATACGGACACGATGGCCGCCCGATTCTGGCAGAGCAAGGAAGGCAGCGACCGTGTGGACCAGATGCCCACTTTGGCAGCACGCCATGAAGCCATGAAAGGACTGACACAGCGCACCCAGACGATGACCTCCTGCTTCATCAGTTACGTGGGTAAGGCTAACTTCGGTGCTGCCGAGCGTTACATCCGCGAGATGTACACCGAGGTCTATTCCACCCATGCCATGGGTGCCGAGATCAGTGCCATCAACGGCACGTGCTGCATCAGCGTCATGCAGCTCTTCACCACCGACGTATATCTCAATGCTTTCCTCAGCGAACTAAAGCAGATCGGGTTGGACTACACAGTGCTCGAACACCGTCCTGTCAGAGTGGCTTCTGTGGCCGACTACAGGAAACTTTCAACAGATCCACGCCAGTATTCTGCTTTTCAAAGCACTTGGAGGTGCAGCCCCTTCGAAAGAGCCGATTCGATGCAATAATCAGTCTGGCAAATCGTTATTAAAATAAACGGTAAACAGATTATGGCACTACAAGTAAAGATTCAGAGAATGAAGAAGAAAGGCCAGCCTGCGAAATGGTATGGCAAGGCCGTCAAACGGCAGGATGTGACGTTACAGGATATAGCCGAGATGATAAGCCAGCGCAACTCCGTCACTGAAAGCGATGTGTATGGGGTTCTGAAGGCATTGGTGCATCAGATGAAATTCCTGCTTCAGATGGGGAACACCATCAAACTGGACGGATTCGGCAATTTCCATCTGACTATAGAGAGCGAGACGGTGGACAATAAGAGTGACTATAGGTTGGATGAGCATGTGAAGCGGGTGAAGTGCAAGTTCACACCAGCCTCTCATCGGGTCGAAGGCGGCAAACTGAGTTACTATTTCTGCGAAGGCGTGGAGTTGGAAAGGAAAAAGTAACTTTGTTTTTACCATGTCTTTCTCAAACTTGTGCCACGGGCTGAACCGTAGGCACTAATCGCGGTGTTTTCGCACACAATTCGGGTGTGTTCGCACACAATATAATTGACTTACATCAAAAGAAAGGCGGTTTTTGCACAAAAACAGGGGGCAATCCATTGCGGGATGCGAAAATCGTCGTACCTTTGCATCGTCAAAAGGAAACAAGTAGACATCTTCAATAGTGTTTGAATTAGTTATAGGTAAGAGATTGCATAGATTGTTAGTTAGAGTTAGTAATAGATTAGTTAGTTAGTAAGTTTTAGGTTTTAAGTTTAAGTTGAAAATAGGTATTACAGAGGTAATAAAGATTGATTAGAAAGGGTAACAATAGTTATTGGTAACGCAACGACGTCGGGATGACGGAATTGCTAATTTTAGAAAAGGTTTTTAGTTATTCATAGATTGTTGGTGCCGCTCCTGAGTCGTTGATGACCCAAGAGCGGTAATTTTTTGTGCCTGTCGTGGGAGGGGTTCTTGCTTCTATGGCAAGGGGACCTGCGGGCCGAGCGAGGGGATGAAACGGACGATCTGCTCCAGATACTGTTGGTCGGTCTCATCGAACGTGTTGAGATCCTTGCTGTCGATGTCGAGCACGGCTACGATGTCTTCACCTTGACGGACGGGGACGACAATCTCCGAGCGGGAGAGGCTGCTGCAGGCGATATGGCCCGGGAACTGTTCGACGTCGGGCACGATGACCGTGGTGCGCCGCTGGTAGGCAGTGCCGCAGACACCCTTGCCGTGGGGAATGCGATAGCAGGCGACGGGGCCCTGGAAGGGACCGAGGTGCAGTTCGCCGTCTTTCTCAATATAAAAACCTGTCCACCAGAAGCCCATGGCTTCGTGGATGGCTGCACTCAGGTTGGCCATCACGGAGATGGCGTCACTCTCACCTTCTGCGAGGCTTCTGGCCTGCTCTACGAGCAGTTGGTACTTCTCTTCTTTTGTCATCTTCCTTCTCTTTTTGTATGTCTTTGACGACGGTGGCTTTCAGGATGCGGATGTCCTCCAGGGGACGGTTGAACTTGTCGGTCTTGGACTGTTGGATGCTGTCGACGACTGCCAGTCCTTCGATGACCTCACCGAAGACGGTGTACTGGCCGTCGAGATGGGGCGTGCCGCCTGCGGTCTTGTAGACATCCCGCATCTCCTGGGTCAGTCTGACTTCCCCGTTGGTGGTGGAGTCGATGCGTGCCTCCGCCTTGGCGAGCGAGGCATCATTGTGGATATGTCCCCAGACGATATAGAACTGGCAGGCGGAACTGCGCCTCTCGGGGTTGACGTCATCGCCCTCGCGAGCCATTGCCACCGTGCCTCTGCGGTGGAAAATCTGCGGCAGACGGAACTCGGGCTCTATGGTGTAGTCGAAGTCGCCTGTGCCCAGACGGTCGCCCGGCTTGGCGTGCTTGCTGTTGGTGTCGCCACTCTGTATCATAAAGTTCTTGATGACCCGATGGAAAAGCAACGAGTCGTAGACACCCAACTTCGTCAGTTTCAGGAAGTTGTCGCGATGCAGGGGTGTCTCGTTGTAGAGTTCGATACGGATATTGCCAGCCGTCGTCTCCAGAAGCACTTGCGCCCTGTCTTGTGCCATGATGGGGTTGACGAAACAGTAATTAATGAACAATAAACATAACAGGATTCGCTTCATATTGTCGTATTTCTAATCTCTAATCTCTAAACTCTAATCTCTAATCTCTAATCTCTAAACTCTAATCTCTAATCTCTAAACTCTAAACTCTAATCTCTAAACTCTTAATTCTTAACTTTTCATGCTCAACTTCTCGCTCCATCTGCCTTTGAAGAGCCGGACGAGGAAGATGCTGCCACGGAAGGTGAGTTCGACGGCCATAGCCGTCCAGACACCCTTCAGACCGTACTTCGGAGCGAGGGAGGCGGCGAGGGTGAGGCGGACGAACCACATTGAGCAAAGGCTCATGGTGGCAGGGATAAGGGTGTCGCCGGCACCGATGAACACACCGTTGCAGACGATGGCCGCTGCAAACATCGGCTCGGCCCAGGCCTCGATGCGGAGCACCTGTGTGCCCTGGGCGATGACCTCTTCGACGGGCGACATCAGCGACATCAGTTCCGGGGCGAATATCCACATCAGCACGCCCATCAGGGTCATCACGGCGATGCCCAGTGCGACCGACATACGGGCGAAGGAGCGTGTCAGCATCTTCTGACCTGCCCCGATGCCTTGTCCCACAAGGGTGGTGGCTGCCTCAGAGATGCCGTAGCCGGGCATATAGCAGAGGCTCTCGACGGTGATGGCGAGTGAGTGGGCCGCTATGGCGATGGTGCCAAGGGGAGCGACAATCAGGGTGCTGACAATCTGAGCCGAGCCCATCAGCAGATGCTGCAGTCCCATCGGCGCGCCAATCTTGAAGGCGGTGCTGACGGTGTCGGATTTCGGACGGAAAGAACCGGGACGTCCTTTCAGTGAGAGCATCTTGGAGCGGTAAAGCAGGAAATAGAGCATCAGGCCTGCCGTGATCAGTTCGGCCACGCCGGTGCCCATGGCGGCTCCCATCACTCCCATGTCGAGTATATATATAAATAGGTAGTTGAATGCCACGTCCATCACGCACATGCCGATGTTGAGGATGGAGGGTATCTTCATGTTGCCCGAACACTTCAGCATCGAGCCTGCCAACCCCTCCATCTGGAAGAAGATGCCACAGAGGCCGATGATGGCGAAGTAGAGCGAGGCATCGCGGGCTATCTCGTCGCTGCCGCCGAGCCAGTAGGGCAGGGCGGGGGCGATGGCAAGGGCCGTGATCGAGATGAGGAGGCTCCAGACAAGACAACAGACGAGCGACTGCCGGAGAACGCGGCGGGCCGCCTCGAAGTCGTTGGCACCGATGAAGTGGGCCACCTGCACGGAGAATCCCATGTTGGCCGCTGAGGCCAGTCCGCCCATCAGCCAGCCGGTGGTCTCCACCAGTCCGATGGCTGCTGAGGCCTTGGCACCCAGATGTCCTACCATCGAGGCGTCGATGAAGAACATCACCGTGGCTGATATCTGTGCCAGGATGGAGGGTATGCTCAGACTGACGATGAGCCAGAGTTTCTCACGCTGACTCATCGTACGTCCTTCCCGGATATAGGATAAAAGCAGTTCGCTGTTCTTTACCTTCTTCATTTCGAATGCAAAGGTAGCAAAAAGCCGCTGAATATCCAAATAAATTCCAAACTAAAAGAGGAATGTCTTCTCCAGCCAGTAGCAGACGATACCTGCGAGGTAGCCCACGAAGGCTATCCATGTCACCTTCTTCATGTACCAGCCGAAGGTGATCTTCTCCAGACCCATGACCACGACGCCAGCGGCAGAGCCGATGATGAGCATCGAGCCTCCGACACCGGCACAGTAGGCCAGCAACTGCCAGAAGATGCCGTCGACAGCCATGTCGCCGGCAGCCTGAACGGGATACATGCCCATGCAGCCGGCCACGAGGGGCACATTGTCGACTATCGAGGAGAGCACGCCGATGATGCCGGTGACGAGATAGTGGTTGCCCTCGAAGACGGTGTCGAGTCCCTGTCCGAGCATCGTCAGCACGCCGATGGTCTCCAGACAGGCCACGGCCATCAGGATGCCGAGGAAGAAGAGAATGGTGTCCATATCGATGCGCGACAGCATCTTCGACACGCGCTTCTGGGTGCCACGGTTGTCGGCGGTGTCTTCACTCTCCTGATGGATGCTGGTATAGAAGATCTCAGTCACTGTCCAGAGCACGCCGAGTACGAGCAGGATGCCGACGAACGGCGGCAGATGGGTGATCGTCTTGAAGATGGGCACGAAGATGAGACCGCCCACGCCAAGGAAGAAGATGGTCTTGCGCTGGGCTGCTGAGAGACCGTCGCTCTCCTCCACGACGGCGGTCTCCTGCACTGGCACGAGGTCGCCTTTCAGCGAGAGCGAGAGGATGTAGGCCGGTATGACCATCGACACCACAGAGGGGATGAGGATTTCCATGATGACACCGGCGGCCGTGATGACACCCTTGTTCCAGAGCATGATGGTGGTGACGTCGCCGATGGGCGAGAAGGCACCGCCGGAATTGGCTGCGATGACTACGAGGGCGGCGTAGATGAGACGGTCCTTGTGGTCGGCTACGAGTTTGCGGAGAATCATGATCATCACGATCGACGTCGTCAGATTGTCGAGGATGGCCGATAGGATGAAGGTCATGCAGGCGATGCGCCAGAGTAGGGCACGCTTGGACTTGGTCTGGAGTGTGTCGCGCACAAAGTTGAACCCGCCGTTCTGGTCCACCAGTTCCACGATGGTCATGGCGCCCATCAGGAAGAATAGGGTAGTGGCTGTGGAGCCCAGGTGATGCTCGATCACCTCGCTGACAGCCGAAGCGATGTGGTCGCCGGTGGCACCGGCAACATAACTGCCCGGATCCATCATGAAGAGGGTCCAAGTGGCCACGAACATGAGCAGCGCGATGGCTGCCTTGTTGATTTTTGTCACGCTCTCGATGGCTATGCAGAAATAGCCGATACAAAACACGGTGACAATTGCAATTGTTAAAGTAGACATAGAAATAATATTGTTTTAATTGTTTTAAGTTCTCCTTTTTTTGCGATGCAAAGTTACGAAAAAGAAGTGAAAAGTGAAAAGTGGAAAGTGAAAAATGTGGCTATATAGCAAAAATTCGTGGCGAAAAATCATTTTTTAGTGGTGGAATCCTATTTTTTTTGCCTAATTTTGCAGCAGAAACAATAACTACTTAAAATTATGGATTCAAAGAAATATTTTTTTGCAGTCGATTTAGGTGCCACGAGTGGCAGAACCATCATCGGCAGTATCAACGACGGTAAGTTTGACCTGGAGGAGGTGACGCGCTTCCCCAACAACCTGATAGAGCAGGGCGGACATTTCTACTGGGATATCTACGCACTTTATTTCGAAATCATCAAGGGCTTGAAGGAGGTGGCCCGCCGGGGGCTGGAGATCACCAGTATCGGTATTGACACATGGGGTGTGGACTTCGTCTTCATCGGTGATGACGGTGCCATCCTGAGGAATCCGCGCGCCTATCGCGATCCTGTCACATTCGATGCGATGGATGACTATCTGAAGCACGTGATCTCTAAGAAAGAGGTGTATGACGTGACGGGTATACAGTTTCTGAACTTCAACTCCATCTTCCAACTCTACGCGATGAAGCGTGAGGGCAATTCGGCTTTGAAGCATGCGCAGAAGATATTGTTCGTGCCCGATGCACTCAGTTGGATGCTCACTGGCAATGAGGTGTGTGAGTACACGATAGCCTCCACCTCGCAACTTCTCGACCCGCGCACCAAGCAACTCGACGAGCGGTTGCTTGCTTCGCTTGGCCTGACCCGCTCGAAGTTCGGTAAGATGGTGAACCCAGGTACATGTGTCGGTGTGCTGACGGATGAAGTGCAGCGACTGACGGGGCTGGGTGCCGTGCCTGTGATAGCCGTGGCCGGACATGACACGGGCTCGGCAGTAGCCGCCGTGCCTGCCAAGGACGAGAAGTTTGCATATCTCTCCAGTGGCACCTGGAGCCTGATGGGCATCGAGACGAAGGATGCCATCATCAGCGACCTGAGTTATGAGCGCAACTTCACCAATGAGGGCGGCATCGAGGGCACCACCCGTTTCTTGAAGAACATCTGCGGCATGTGGCTCTATGAGCGCTGTCGTCTGGAGTGGCCTGAGGAGGTTCGCAAACTGTCGCATCCGGAGTTGCAGGGCTCGGCCATGCAGGTGGAGGCCTTCCGTTCCATCATCAATCCCGATGATCAGGCGTTTGCTGCTCCATCCTCGATGATAGGTGCCATCCAGCAGTATTGCCGCAAGACGAACCAGCCCGTGCCAGAGACACCCGCTGAGATCTGCCGTTGTATCTTCGACTCGCTGGCCCTGCGCTACAAGCAGGTGTTCCAGTGGATGCAGGAGTTTGCGCCCTTCAAGTTGGAAATCCTGCACATCATCGGCGGCGGTTCGCTCAACAAGTATCTGAACCAGTTTACCGCCAATGCCACGGGCGCCACCGTGCTGGCAGGCCCTCAGGAGGGTACGGCCATCGGCAATATCATGCTGCAGGCCAAGGCGGCCGGACTGGTGAAGGACATCTGGGAGATGCGCCGGATCATCGCCAACTCGCTGGAACTCGTGAAGTATGAGCCTACGGATCAGGCCGCCTGGGATCAGGCCTTCGACAAATACCTCCGTATAGTCTCAAAATAGAAAAACTAATTCCACATTATTAATTATAAAGTAAAAAAGACAAATGAAAGCAGAACTGATTGAAAAAGCGTATGCCGTAGCGAAAGAGCGCTATGCAGCCATTGGCGTCGACACCGACGCAGTACTTGACCAACTCCAGAAGCAGCAGATCTCACTGCACTGCTGGCAGACCGACGACGTGGTGGGCTTCGAGCGCAACGACGCCCTCTCTGGCGGTATCCAGACCACGGGCAACTATCCCGGCCGTGCCCGCAACATCGACGAAGTCCGTCAGGACATCGAGTTCGTGAAGACTCTGCTCGCCGGCAATCATCGTCTGAACCTCCATGAGATCTATGGCGACTTCGGCGGCAAGTTCGTTGACCGCGACCAGTGCGGCGTGGAGCACTTCCAGAGTTGGATCGACTGGGCGAAGGAGAACAATATGAAACTCGACTTCAACTCCACGTCGTTCTCACACCCGAAGTCAGGCGACCTGACCCTCTCCAACCCCGACAAGGGCATCCGCGACTTCTGGATTGAGCACACCAAGCGCTGCCGCCGCATCGCCGACGCCATGGGTAAGGCTCAGAACGACCCCTGTATCATGAACATCTGGGTGCACGACGGCTCCAAGGACATGCCCGTACAGCGCAAGAAGTATCGTGAGATCCTCGCCGCCTCGCTCGATGAGATCATGGAGGAGAAACTCGACGGCGTGAAGAACTGCTTCGAGGCCAAACTCTTTGGCATAGGCCTGGAGAGTTACACTGTAGGCTCTCACGACTTCTACACCGCTTACTGCGCCACCCGCAAGCAGATGTACACCCTCGACACTGGCCACTATGAGCCGACTGAGAATGTCAGCGACTTCGTCAGCACCCTGCTGATGTACGTGCCCGAACTGATGCTCCACGTGAGCCGTCCGGTGCGCTGGGACTCTGACCACGTGACCATCATGAACGACCAGACGCTTGACCTGTTCAAGGAACTCGTCCGCAGCGACGCCCTGGACCGTGCCCACGTCGGTCTCGACTACTTCGATGCCTCCATCAACCGCATCGGTGCCTACATCATCGGAACCCGTGCCACTCAGAAGTGCATCCTCCAGGCACTGCTCGAGCCGAAGGCCAAACTGCGTGAGTATGAGGACAACGGCCAGTACTTCGAGCGTCTCGCCCTGATGGAGGAGGCCAAGTCGATGCCGTTCGGCGCCGTGTTCGACTACTTCAACCTGAAGAACAATGTTCCCGTCGGTGAGGAGTATATTGCTGCCATCCAGCAGTATGAGAAGGACGTAACTTCTAAGCGCTAATGGAAATCATTCTTGGACTGATCATCATCGCCATCGGCGCATTCTGCCAGTCGTCCTGCTATGTCCCTATCAATAAGATCAAGGACTGGTCGTGGGAGTCGTACTGGATTGTGCAGGGTGTGTTCGCCTGGCTGATATTACCGTTCCTGGGTGCTCTGCTGGCTGTGCCGGCAGGGCATTCCCTGTTTGAACTGTTCACCGCAGAGCAGTCGTTCAACATCTGGATGACCATCTTCTTCGGTGTGCTCTGGGGGGTGGGCGGCCTGACGTTCGGTCTGTCGATGCGCTACCTCGGTGTGGCTCTGGGACAGTCGATAGCCCTCGGCACCTGTGCCGGTCTGGGCACTATCATGGGGCCGGTGCTGCTCAACATCTTCTTCCCGGAACTGAATGCGCTCGACTCGCTGACCTATGCCGTCATCATCGGTGTCATCGTGACGCTGATTGGTATAGCCATCATCGGCGTGGCTGGCTCGATGAAGGCTTCGTCGCTGTCGGAGGAGGAGAAGAAGGCTGCCGTCAAGGACTTCAACTTCCCCAAGGGACTGGCCATCGCGCTGCTGGCCGGCTTCATGAGCGGCTGCTTCAACGTCGGTCTGGAGTTCGGCAAGGGCATCAACTTCGGCGAACTGACCGACCCGATGTTCCGCACGCTGCCAGCCACATTCCTCGTGACACTGGGCGGCTTCGTCACCAATGCCGTCTACTGCTTCTATCAGAACCAGAAGAACGGCACCTGGGGTGACTATGCAAAGACGGCCGTATGGGGCAACAACCTGTTGTTCTGCCTCCTGGCCGGTGCCTTGTGGTACAGCCAGTTCTTCGGCCTGTCGCTGGGCAAGGGCTTCCTCACGGAGTCGCCCACGCTGACCACGCTCGCATTCTGTATCCTGATGGCCCTCAACGTGGTGTTCTCCAATGTCTGGGGCATCATCCTCAAGGAGTGGAAGGGCTGCTCGCAGAAGACTATCGCCGTGCTCATCGTGGGTATCGTGGTGCTCGTCATCTCCTGCTTCCTGCCGCAGTTGATATAGTCTGTACGATTCAGGGGTGCCCCGGAATACCACCGCCTGGACTTCCTCTGGCGACTTGCTTATCCGACAGTCCGGCCGCTGGACTACTCATGAGGTGGCTGCTGCGATGTAGTGGCTTCTATAGTCTGTAGACGGGGCACCCGTCTGCAGACTTTTTCGTGGTTTTTCTTGCCACTGTTGCCACTAAGCATCTTACCCGCTGACTATCAGGGAGTTGTGTGGTGGCATCACGATCATCTCTCTTGCCACTGTTGCCACTGCTGTTACAAGTGGTAATCGTCTGGTATTCAGTGTGTTATGTCTTAGTGGCAAGAGTGGCATCAAAAAAATAGAGAAAAAGTCCCGATGCTTCACAGCGTCGGGACTCTTCTTACTCCAGGGGAGTAATCATTTTCTTATATATAGTCAGTAGTTGTTTTTTCTTACCTCGGGAGGTTGAAGGCGCGGGTCATCTCTGCCATCTGCTCATCGCTCATGCCTTCAGGCTCAAATCCCATAGCCTTCGCATTGATATATATCTTGGCGCTCTTTGAGAGGACGTCGATCTGGTCGAAGGCATCCATCACATCGATACCCTTGGCAAAGACGCCGTGCTTCTCCCACATCACGACATCATAGTCCTCCAGTTCCTTCAGGGTGGCATCGGCCAGTTCATTAGAGCCGGGCAGGGTGTAGGGGACGATACCCAAGCCGAGCGGACAGAAGGCCTTGGTCTCAGGAATCATTGACCAGAGAATCTTAGTCAGCACGTCCTTGCCCAGGAATTCGCGCTTGTGACTCATGGCGACCAACTCAATCGGATGTGTGTGGACGGTGGCCTTGTAGCCGGAATTCGTCTCTATCTGGTGAGCGTGGACAGTCAGGTGGCTGGGCAATTCACTGGTGGGCATCACGGGATTGTCGGCAATCATCACGTATGAAGCACAGTCGTCCAGGATGCGGATGATGCTGCCGTTGTCCATCGGCCACCGGGCCAGGTCGCGCATTCGCTTGCCGGTGCCTTTGCAATAGAAATAGCATCCCTTCAGGGCGGGAAGCGTCACACCGATCTGCTTGACATCGCTGATGGCTGGCAGTTGGCGAATCTCGTCGTCGGCATATTCTGTGATGTTCACGGTGATGTTTCCGCCGTTGCGCTCGGCCCAGCCGTTCTGCCACAGGTAGCCGGCTACTTCTGCAATTTTTTCAATCTCGGCCTTCAAAGCGGGGCGGCCTTCAAGTATACTCTTCATAAGTTTTGATATGTTTTTTTGTTTGATGGTGCAAAGATATACCTAAATTTGGGTAATTCACTCAAATATTTGATATTTCTCCCTAGATTTATGATTTTTTAATTGATTTAGGTCAAGCGCCTCCGTGAAAAAAGTCGCGCTGAAATTTGGTGGTATAATAGGAAATCACTAACTTTGTAGCCGATATGAATAACAACATACAAGAAGTGGCTTGGAGTGAAAAGCAACGGGTTCTTGCTAAGGCAAGCGAACAAGTTCGAGCGGGCGAGTCTTGCTCGGGAATGAATGTGATACTGGTTGACGCAGACTACGTTGACAAGGTCGCATTCGACCTCATCGTCAATTTTGAGCGGATGATCGGGCGTCGCATTCCTCAGGCTGATTTCGCCAAATGGATAGACTGCGTAGCACTCGACGGGGGCATCCGTCAGGGCGAGCAGGAGACGCAGGTGGTGCTTGTACACAAAAAGGGCAGCCAGCGGATGGAGAATTTCCTGCCCGGCCATTATACCGACGAACTCGATGGCAAGGCCTTCAAGGATCATCTCGGAGAGTTCTGCATCAATGCCTTCTCCGCTGAGGACATGACGGGTGAAGACCATTATTTCATTGATGCGCTCCAACTGCTGACGGCCCAGAAAGAGGTGCGCCGGATGATGGTGATTCCGAATGCTGAGGATGAGTATATAATAAATAAGGTACGTGAGACACTCCGCCTAGTGGATGATGATGACAGGCGGATCACCGTGTTCGCCATGCAGCCACTGACTGGCGGCAATTTCCGTCAGGAGATTCTTGGCTACTCGCTGATGGCCGCGCTTGGTATTCGTTCGGAGGAAATAAATACTAAAATACAATGAAATATGAGTAAAGTATTAATGATCGGCGCCGGAGGCGTCGCAACGGTAGCAGCATTCAAGATAGCCCAGAATGCTGACGTGTTTACCGACTTTATGATAGCCAGCCGTCGCAAGGCTAAATGCGACAAGATCGTGGAGGCTATCCACAAGGCCGGCTATACGATGGACATCAAGACGGCTCAGGTGGATGCTGATGATGTGGAGCAATTGAAGGCGCTCTTCAGCAGTTATCAGCCGGAACTTGTCATCAACCTGGCCCTGCCTTATCAGGACCTGACAATCATGGATGCCTGTCTGGCCTGTGGCGTGAACTACTTGGACACGGCCAACTATGAGCCGAAGGATGAGGCTCATTTCGAGTATTCCTGGCAGTGGGCCTATAAGGACCGGTTCGAGCAGGCTGGCCTGACGGCCATCCTTGGCTGCGGCTTCGACCCGGGTGTGAGTGGCGTCTATACGGCATACGCTGCCAAGCACCATTTCGACGAGATGCACTATCTGGACATCGTCGACTGCAATGCCGGCGACCACCACCATGCCTTCGCCACGAACTTCAATCCGGAGATCAATATCCGTGAGATTACGCAGAAAGGCCTCTACTATAAGGACGGCCAGTGGATAGAGACAGGACCCCTGGAGTTCCATAAGCCGCTGACTTATCCGAACATCGGCCCCCGTGAGAGTTATCTGCTGCACCACGAGGAACTGGAGTCGCTGGTGAAGAACTATCCCACCATCAAGCAGGCCCGCTTCTGGATGACCTTCGGCGAGCAGTATCTGAAGCATCTCGAAGTGATCCAGAACATCGGTATGAGCCGTATTGATGAGATTGAGTATGAGGCACCGCTGGCCGACGGCTCTGGTACGGCGAAGGTGAAGATTGTGCCTTTGCAATTCCTGAAGGCCGTCCTGCCCAATCCGCAGGATCTGGGCGAGAACTATGAGGGCGAGACGTCTATCGGCTGCCGTATCCGTGGTGTCAAGGACGGTAAGGAGCACACCTATTATGTCTATAACAACTGCAAGCACCAGGAGGCTTACAAGGAGACGGGCATGCAGGGTGTCAGTTACACCACAGGTGTGCCTGCAATGATAGGCGCCATGATGTTCTTGAAGGGCATCTGGAGAAAGCCTGGTGTGTGGAACGTGGAGGATTTCGATCCCGATCCGTTTATGGAGCAACTGAACAAACAAGGACTCCCCTGGCATGAGGTGTTCGACGGGGACCTGGAATTATAATTAGTATTAACTCTTAAGTTTCTAAACGCTATGGCCAAGGAAAAAGAAGGCGAGGCATTGTCCCCGCAAGAACAAAAGATGAAGGCGCTGCAGGCTGCCATGTCGAAAATCGAGAAGGACTTCGGCAAGGGGAGCATTATGCGTATGGGAGAAGAAAAGATAGAGAATGTGGAGGTGATTCCCACGGGTAGTATCGGCCTGAATGCCGCTCTCGGTGTGGGTGGCTATCCGAAGGGACGTATCATTGAGATATATGGTCCGGAATCCTCCGGTAAGACCACGCTGGCCATTCATGCCATCGCCGAGGCTCAGAAGGCAGGAGGTATTGCTGCATTTATCGATGCAGAGCATGCCTTTGACCGCTTCTATGCTGAGAAGTTGGGCGTGGATATCGACAACCTCTATATCTCCCAGCCCGACAATGGTGAGCAGGCCCTTGAAATCGCTGACCAACTGATCCGTTCGAGTGCTATAGACATTATCGTCATCGACTCTGTGGCTGCCCTGACACCCAAGAAGGAGATAGAAGGCGATATGGGTGACTCTGCAGTAGGCCTGCAGGCAAGACTGATGAGCCAGGCTCTCCGTAAACTGACGTCCACCATCTCGAAGACCAATACAACCTGTATCTTCATCAATCAGTTGCGTGAGAAGATAGGCGTAATGTTTGGCAATCCTGAGACGACCACTGGTGGTAATGCCCTGAAGTTCTATTCGTCCGTCCGTCTTGACATCCGTAAGGTGACGACGCTGAAGGACGGTGACACGCCCATCGGCAACCAAGTGAGGGTGAAGATCGTAAAGAACAAGGTGGCACCTCCTTTCCGCAAGGCTGAGTTTGAGATTACCTTTGGTGAGGGTATCTCCAAGATTGGCGAGATTGTGGACTTGGGCGTTGAGTACGGCATCATCAAGAAGAGCGGTTCCTGGTTCTCCTATGGCGACTCGAAACTGGCACAGGGGCGCGATGGCACCAAGGCACTGCTAAAGGATAATCCGGAACTTTGCGAGGAACTCGAAGCCAAGATTATGGAGGCTATTTCGAAAATATAAAAAGATTCCAGCCAATTCGGCTGGAATCTTTTATTATAGTGGAGTGCCTTTCCCGTCTTTCCAACTTTGCTTGGCTGCCTTGGCGGAGCCTCGCTTGGCTGTACTTCCCTTCTTCTTCTTGGCACTGGCAGTAGCACCTGTGTTATAACTTTCCACGCGGCCGTCTCTGCCGAAGTGTATGAAGAGCGACTTGCCCTTCGAACGGTAATAGATCCAGTCGTACTTGCCGTTATTGCCCTTCACGATCTGATTAGGCTCCTCACCCATGGCGAGTGTCACCTCATCCTCAGACATACCGAAAATGACACGTCCCTGCTGGATGGCAGCACGGGCGGCAGGTGTGGTCTCACGGGCAATACCCTCACCCATGGCAAACACATAGCCGAAGTAGTCCTCCATACCAAGATTACGGTCGGGCGACTCTTCTGGCGAGATAAAGGAAATCTCCTTGAAATAGGGACGTCGGGATTCTGTCTCGGTCAACTGCAGCATGACGTATGGCGAACCGGCTTGGGCAGAAGCGTTGTCCACACGGAATGTCGTCATTTTAGGCACTGTCACCGAACGGTCCTTGCCGTCGCCCTTTGTCATCATCTTGGTGGGGTACTGGTTGTGAATGACCTTACCAATGTAACTGGCAAAGTTCTTGTTGACTGCCATTATGACATTCTGCAGTTCAAAAGAACCGGCGAAAGTGTGCTTCACACTGTCCATGATGAACTCGTCGTCACGCATGCCGCTATTGGTCTTCGAGAGGGCAAGTGTCTGGTAGAACTCATTGCCTTCGGCATCCTCCACGATAATCTTGACGGGGAAACTGCGGCTGCCCACGCCAACGGCTGTCACGGTCACTTCTCTGTCCTTTGGTATTTTCACCTCGCGGTAACCGTCTCCGTCGTATTCTGTGTCAATGCGATAGATGGTGCCCTTGGTGTACATCTTCTTGCCCACCAGTTTCTCACGGGCTATGTCCACATCGCCAAGATAGGCCAGGGTGGGGACTCCCAGTTTGCCGTAGCAATAGTCATCGAATGTGCCACTGGGTATCTCAAAGTAGTACATCTTGCTGTTGTCCTGGCAGTAGAAATTCATGCGCGAGTGGCCGTCGGCACTCTCATTATGGCCCTTGTAAATCATAATCTTGTGCCGGAGTGACATACTGCTCACCTCCTTGCCTGTAGCGGCATCACAGAAAGTCTTGACAATCAAGTCATACTTCTCTGGCATCACCATGAACTTCATACCCTCTTTCCAGTCACAAAGGCTGTAGAACTTGAAGTTTTGGCTGATGAAGTCCTTGGCTGTCTCTTCTTCCTTCTGTTCTGCTTCCATGCCATTGGCAGTCGTCTGGACAGACGACTTTTTGGCAGAGCGGGTCTTTACGATGTAAGAGTTCTCTTGAGCAGAGACCGTGCTCAGCATCATCGCTGATACGGCTAATAATATTACTCTCTTCATGATCAGTATTTCTGTTAAATTGTACGTTTACGACTGCAAAGATAGAAAATATTTCTGATACTTGTGCCAAAATGTCGTGACAATCCGTCATTTTTATATAAAAATAATGTTTTTGGCACATCCTTTGCTGTGATAATAGTGGATTTTGTCCGGAAAAAAAGATAATAACAAATATAATAATAGAATTATGGGAAAGATTATTGGAATTGACTTAGGAACTACAAACAGTTGCGTTGCCGTATTCGAGGGTAACGAGCCGGTAGTAATCGCCAACAGTGAGGGTAAGCGTACAACCCCTTCAGTCGTTGGCTTCGTTGAGAATGGTGAGCGTAAGATCGGCGACCCTGCCAAGCGTCAGGCCATCACCAATCCGAAGAACACCGTTTACTCTATCAAGCGTTTCATGGGTGAGAACTGGCAGCAGACCGAGAAGGAGATTTCTCGCGTACCTTATTCTGTTGTCAACGAGGGCGGCTATCCCCGTGTAGACATCAACGGTCGTAAGTACACCCCGCAGGAGATTTCGGCCATGGTGCTGCAGAAGATGAAGAAG
>OCVV011328534.1_pt1 | contig 16807 bp, 12 predicted proteins | sample 1539721 | NCBI WGS metagenome assembly OCVV01 (sample SAMN02144230, study PRJEB22623) | gut metagenome | biome: sheep rumen | host: Ovis aries | place: New Zealand | reverse complement strand
AAAGCCTTGTCGGTTTGACAGGGCTTTTTTTATGCACATGCTACTGGGCAGCCCGAGCAACCGAAGGTTGCGACTTGTACCGTTGCCTGTGCTGTCGCTGTCGCAGGTAGTTTCTAATTCTGACTTGAATGATTGAAAGAGCTCCGTGAATAAACGGGGCTCTTTTTTTATTCTCTCACTTTTAACGTTTTCAAATACTCTTTTTGTTCAGAAGTAATGCGATAACTTTCTACTGCCTTTTGAATTGTCTTGTTATGCGTCCACGCTTCAAGTTTCTGTTCCCTAATATACACAATAGCAGCATCCCACTGTTTTGCGAGTGCAGTTGCAAAATACCATGCCACCATCATGCGCACATAGTAATCATCACTTTTTTTGAGAGCACTTGCAGCAAGTTTAAGAAAGTCGACATTAAAATCATCATTTAAAAAGTGTTGCATCAACATTCCCACTGCAAAACGAAGAGTAAAAACATGTTCTGACTTAAGCCATTTTTTTATACAAGGCAAAAGTTTCTGATGATTTTTCTTAAACACTTTTGGCGAAAGTTGATCACACGTTGCCCAGTTATCTACATAAGGCAAAAATGCTTCAACTTGAAAAAGACATTCATCAAAATCTTTAATCTCTGAAATTATAAAAGCATGCAGTTGGTTTTCATCAAAATACCTATGCGGAAGTTTTTTTAAGAATCTACTTACAGAAGCATCATTTGTTTTATACAAGCGCTTAGCATAATCACGCAAAACTGGTGTTCGAACTCCAATCATTTTTTCTGCTGAATATCCGGGAATAAGTTTTACTTGAAAATCGCGATATGTTTTATCTTGAAACTGCAAGAGTTTTTCGTACATGTTCATATTTTTCTCCAAACACTATTATTGTCTCTATTTACAATCTTGTCCACCACATGTTACTGTATTGTGAGGAGAAAGATATGAAAAAACAAATTCTTTGCTTTATAGTTCTTCTTTGCGCAACATTTTGTTTTTCACAAACTCAAATTGATTCTGTTAAAATAAAAACATATTTAGACGACGTTGTAAAAGCATATCACATTCCTGGCATGGCTTTTTATATCACCACACCAAGTGAAACACTTTTAGAAAAAACATATGGGCAGTGCAGTAGTTTTAACCAACAGTTTTTTATTGGTTCAGAAAGTAAATCTTTTACTGCACTATGCATTATGCAGTTAGTTGAAAGAGGCAAACTTAATCTTGATGATGACATTACAAAATATGTAGACGGTTATTCTTTTTCACAAACAGTTACTGTTCAAGATCTTTTAAATCAGACAAGCGGATTTGGAACACACATGAAACTGTCAAATGTAAAAGCAAAGCGTTCTTACAAAAGACATGAATATGCAAATGTTAACTACGATCTTTTGGGAAAAATTATTGAAGCTGTTTCGGGGAAAAGCTATGCTCAATATGTAAACGAAAACATTTTTACTCCACTAGGCATGACTCTTTCTTCCGCAGATTCGCAAAGTGTAAAAGGAAGTGAACATCTTCTAAAAGGCAACCGCAACTGGTTTGGCTTTTTTATTCCGTCAGATGCAGACTATCCTAAAGAGTCATCATGGTTTCACGAACCAGCAGGCTTTATTGCAACAACAGCTTACGATCATCAAAAATATCTTCGCATGTATTTGAATAACGGAAGAACAGAAGACGGTAGTTCAATTATTAGCAAAGAAGCTATACAAGTAATGTGGTACAACAATGTTCCAATCGACAAAGAAAATTCTGCATACTACGGAATGGGTTGGAACTACATGAATTACAAAGGCACTGACATAATTTTCCACGGCGGACAAGTTGAAAACTATATAACATACATGTTCATTCTTCCGCAAAAAAATCTTGCAGTTTCTTTTATGATAAACGGAAATGATGAATTTGGCATGAACGCTCTTATGGATAAAGTCTTTTGGAATTTATTTTCTCTTCTTTTCAATCAAGAGACAAAACCCATACAAACATTTGCTTATGCGCTAAGGCACATTCTCTTAGACATACTGTACTTTGCAATGCTTAGTCTTTCTGTACTCACATTTATTGCTGCACTGACTAAGAAGAAAGTAAGAGGAAGAATTGTAAAAACAATTTGTCTTAACATACTTTCATATATTTTGTGGCCAACACTGCTTCTTACTTTCACAAGAGTATTTTTTTCAACTCCACTGTGGGTAGTAAAATCTTATGTTCCCGATTTATTTTTTGTCATAGTGCTAAGCGTTGTTATAACTCTTACTGGTGGCATTATTAAAGTAATTCGATTTGCTTTTCTTGATAAAGCACAATAAGTTGGAGTATAGTAATTATATGTCAAAGATTGAACAAGAACGAACAGAAGAAATACAAGCTCTTATTAAAGAGATGACGCTTGAAGAAAAAGTTGGTCTTATGTTACATGAAAGCATGGGCATACCGCGTTTGGGAATAAAACCATACAACTGGTGGAACGAAGGTTTACATGGTGTTGCTAGAAACGGAAACGCAACTGTTTTTCCGCAAGCAATAGCACTTGCTGCAACCTTCGACACACAACTTGCACAAAAAGAATACAATGTCATTTCTGATGAAGCTCGTGCAAAATACAACGAAGCGCAAAAAGTTGGAGACAACGGCCAGTTCCGCGGGTTAACATATTGGTCTCCTAACATCAACATAGTTCGTGATCCACGCTGGGGTCGTGCTCAAGAAACATTCGGAGAAGATCCTTACTTAACTTCTCAAATGGGAATAGCTGCAGTAAAAGGTTTACAAGGCGACGACCCCGAATATTTAAAGACAGCTGCTTGTGCGAAACATCTTGTTGCACACTCAGGACCAGAAGCAACGCGTCACAGCGCAAATGTTAATCCTTCAAAAAAAGATTTGTGGCTTACTTATCTTCCTGCATTCAAAGCACTTGTAAAAGCAGGAGTTGAATCTGTTATGGGTGCTTACAACCGTGTCTATGGCGAACCATGCAATGGAAGTCATTTTCTTATTTCTGATATCGTACGAAAACGCTGGGGTTTTAAAGGCTACTTTGTAAGCGACTGTTGGGCTGTTCGTGACTTTCATGAAGGACACAAAGTTACCAAAACTGCAGAAGAATCTGCGGCACTTGCAATAAACTGTTCATGCGACCTTAACTGCGGATGCACTTACCATGCAGCCATTAGTGCTGTTCGTCAGGGTTTACTTTCAGAACAAAAAATAAATGAATCTGTTTCTCGTCTTTTGATGACACGCATGAAGTTAGGAATGTTCGACTCGTGGAAAAAATCAAAGTGGGCACACCTGAGCGCAAAAGATGTCGACACTCCTCAAAACCGTCAACTTGCAAAAGAAGTCGCAAGAGAAAGTATTGTTCTCTTAAAAAATAAAAACAATTTACTTCCGTTAAGTGGCAAAAAACATATTCATAAAATTGTTGTCATGGGTCCTTCAGCTGCTAACACAATGGCTCTCTTAGGAAACTATTATGGAATCAACTCACACATGGTAACCATTCTCGAAGGCATCGCCGGAAAAATAGACGAACATCCAGAAATTACTCTTGACTTTCATCCAGGTGTGGGAATGTATGCAGACAGTAAACAACGTGGATGGACAGTTGGCATGGCAGAAAGTGCAGATGTTGTAATTGCTTGCTTTGGCCTTGATGCCATGATGGAAGGAGAAGAAGGCGATGCAGTTGAATCAAAAAAAGGTGACCGTGACGCAATAGAACTTCCTCAGTATCAATTAGATTATCTTCGTGCAATTCATGACAGAGGAACTCCTGTTGTGTTAGTACTTACTGGTGGTTCTGCAATTGCTTTTCCTGATGATATTGCTGATGCAATTTTGTTTGCATGGTACGGCGGAGAAGAAGGCGGTAATGCAGTAGCAGACATTTTGTTTGGAAATGCAGTTCCGTCTGGACACTTACCCTTAACCTTTTACCAAAAGACAGAAGACTTACCCGCTTTTGAAGATTACAGCATGCAAGGTCGAACCTACCGTTACATGACTAAAGAAGCACTTTACCCCTTTGGCTTCGGATTAAGTTACACAAAGTGGCGTTTTGAAAATATGCAAGTAAGCGTAAACAAAAAAGACCACTCTGCACAAGTAAGTGTTACTGTTGTTAACGAAGGAACTTTTGACGCTACCCAAACAGTTCAAGTATATGTTTCAAAAGAAAAGCGAACAGACGACGAACCTTTGTGTTCTTTATGTGCATTTACCAGAGTTACAGTTGCTAAAGGAAAAACAAAATCTGTTCACCTTAGCATAGATGCAAGTGCATTCCAAACAGTTGATGACGACGGAAATTCTTTCTTTGAAGAGGGGAACTACATACTTACCGTTTCCGATGCAAGTCCTTGCGCAAAAGCTCTAACTTTGGGTGCTACAAAACCTATACAAGAGACTGTTAATTTTTAGTACTCCGTTTGAAAAAGTCTCATTGTGCATTCTGAAAAAACAGTGTAAAATGTTACGAATACACAAAAAGAGGAATCACACATGAGCAACAAAATTATTCTTAAAGCTGAAGACCTTGATGGATATCTGACTCAACAAGACATGGATGATCTACACCGTCTTGATCAGATGTTCAAAGAAACAATGAAAAGTTTTGATCCTGTTGATGAGAAAAAAATTATCGAAGGATACGACAAGATGGGGCATGAAATGCAAAAAATCTGTTCAGCCCATCCAGCAATAAAAGTTTATTCATTCGAAACAGATGTACAAGCACAAGCAGAAGCAAGCCGTGTTATTGCAAAGTTACGCGACGAAAGAACAGATCATCAGGAGTTTATGTACTACAGTCAGCGCGCATACGAAATGTTATTCCGCATGGCATACACAAATGAACCAACCGTTAAAAAGGGACACATCATTGTAAAAACTCCAGTAACCTTCCCCGTTCAAAACTATGCTGTTCATAAAATTCCAGACATTGATGCAAAAATAAACAATTCAGTTATGTGTGTTATGTTGCGAGGAGCACTTCTTCCCAGCATGATTGTTTCAAAAGAAATTGAAGAGTTCTCTTCTACTGGATACATAACACCTTTTGCACTGTTCAAGATAAGCAGAAACGACACCAAAAACGAAAGCAACATGGAATACATTCTTGACCTGGATAAATCTTTCTTCAACTTAGAACAACTTGACGGTAAAGATTTAATCTTTGCAGATCCCATGAATGCAACTGGTGGCTCTTTAGTAACTGTTGTAAAATATCTTTTGGAACAGGGTGTTCATCCAAAATCAATTGCATTCTTCAATACCATCTCAACACTCAAGGGAAGTATTCGTGTAACGCGAGCTCTTGAAAACTGCACTTGCTATACACTGTGGCTTGACCCAGTTATGAACGAAAAAGCATACATCATGCCTGGCTTAGGTGATGCAGGTGATCGTCTGAATGGATGCGACACAAAAGATCATCCACGCAACATCATTCAGCTTTTGTCTGATTACGGACACAATGTTTCTGGCTTGTACCGTTCACAAATGTTTGAGATAGAACGCACCGTTCTAGGATAATTTTGTAAATTAGTAAAACAATTTTTCAAAACGAAATTTTGTTTCGCTAAAAATAAACAAGTGGAGTAGAATATGAATCTGATTTACGGAATCAAAGACAAACCGTCATTCGGAAAAGTGGTGCTGTTTGCATTGCAGCAGCTTCTGGCCATTATGGCAGCAACTATTGCTGTTCCTGCAATTATTGGAAACGGACTTACCGCTTCTGCAGCATTGTTTGGTGCAGGCGTAGGAACTGTTGTGTACCTGCTCTTTACAAAAAGTTCAAGCCCTGTTTTCTTGGGAAGTTCTTTTGCATTCATTGGTTCAATGCTCAGTGCTTTCGGTGGTGCAGCTTCAGTAAGCATTGGTTACTGGGGTTTAATCATCGGTGCTATAATGGCCGGCCTTGTATATGTAGTTCTTGCCCTCATAGTAAAGTTCTGCGGTGTTGCTTGGATTGACAAACTTATGCCTCCAGTAATTATTGGACCTACTGTTGCAATTATTGGATTAAGTCTTTCTGCAAATGCAGTTGGCGATCTTATGAAGTCAAGTGTTGAAGGTGGAAGCACTTATGTAGCACTCATCTGTGGTTTGGTAACACTTGCAGTTACTATGTTGTGTTCAACCTACGGAAAGAAAATCGGAAGACTTATTCCCTTCATTTTGGGAATTCTTGCAGGATATGCATGTGCAAGTGTATTTGCAATAATTGGTGCTGCTACAAAAAATCCCGCACTGACTGTTATAAACTACGATGCACTTACTTCTCTCAACTTTAAGTCACTGTCTGGTTACTTTGCACTTCCAAAGTTTACATTTGTGTTGGGTGGAGCAGAAGGTCTTAAAGGAATAACAGGCTCTTATTTGCTAACACTCTTTGCAGCTTATGTTCCTGTTGCATTTGTTGTTTTTGCAGAACATCTTGCAGACCACAAAAATCTTTCTTCAATCGTAGGAACAAACCTTCTTGAAAAACCTGGTCTTACACGCACTCTTCTTGGTGATGGTGTAGGAACAATGGTTTCAACATTCTTCGGCGGATGTCCTAACACAACCTACGGAGAATCAATTGGCTGTGTTGCAATTACTCGCAATGCTTCAACCATTTCAATTTGGGGATGTGCAGTTCTCTGTGTTATCTTCAGTATGATAAGTCCTCTGGTTTCTTTCCTCGAAACAATTCCGTCATGTGTTATGGGTGGCGTTTGTATTGCTCTGTACGGATTTATTGCTGTTTCAGGCTTTAAGATGTTCCAGAAAGTTGACCTTAACAAAAATCGCAATCTCTTTGTTGCATCAGTTATCTTTATTACTGGTGTTGGCGGAATGGTTGTAAGTTTTGGTTCAGTTCAGATTCGCACTGTTGCATGCGCACTTATTCTGGGCATTCTGACAAATCTTATGCTTTCAAAAGAATCTGAAGAAAACGCTTAGTATAATTCAAGCACTTCTTCTTTTGTAATGGGAACATTTGCAGTGTATGCGAAACTTCTTCCAAGAATTTCTGCAGCGCTGTGAAGGTTCCCATTATTTATTCCCGGACAATCCTTTGCACATTCGTTCCATGTTTTTTCATCTTCAATCATCCAAGTCCAAAAAGGATACGTAGAACACTGAACAGGACGAGCCTTATAAGCGGTACATCCATTATTCCACAAAATGCAGTTGTAATTTTCTTGTTCGAAAAGAGCAAGCACTGTTTTTCCGCCATAATAATCTGCCCAACGGCAATAACGCTCAACAAATTCTTTTACAGAAAGTTTGAAAAAGTCACAAAGATATTGTAGATCTCGTTTTGAAAGATACACAAAACCTGGAGATGTTCCACAACAACGAGAGCAACGCTTACACGAAAAACGCAAACCGTCTTTGTAAAATTTTTCCATTTTTATTTTCCAACACAGAAGTTACTGAAGATACTTTCAAGAATATCATCTGCAACAACTTCACCTGTAATTTCTCCTAACGAATCAAGACTGTCTTCCAAATCTTGAACAACAGCATCAAGAGAATAAGATAAAGCAGAAACTTCTAATGCGTGAGTCACACGATCAAGTGCTTCTTGAACAGCAGCACGCTGTCTGTCTGAACCCAAACCTGCTTCAGCATCACCAGCAGATTGACTACCTGCTCCTGAAAGAGAAACAACTTTTTTTACCAGTGCATCAATACCAACATTTTGCTTTGCAGATACTGCCAATGCATCTTGAGGAACCGAACTTCCTTTTACATCTGATTTGTTGTACACCAAAACAACAGGAACTTTTGCTTCTTTTACAAAGGCATAATCTTTTTCTGTCATTCCCACAGAAGAATCTACTACATACAGTAAAACATCTGCTTCTTCGCCAATATCTTTTGTTCGTTCAATACCTGCTGCTTCAACGACATCACTTGTATCACGAAGACCTGCAGTATCAAACAAGCGCACAGGTATTCCATCGAAAGAAGCCCACCCTTCTATCCAGTCTCGAGTTGTTCCTGCAACATCGCTTACAATTGCTCGCTCTTCTTTTAAAAGCACATTGAACAAACTTGACTTTCCTGCGTTAGTAGGTCCACACAAAACTACGCGCAAACCATCTTGATACAAGCGTTCACTTTTCCACGAAAGAACTAAACGAGTAAGACGCTCTTGTATTTTCTTTAATGCAGAAACATCAAATGAATCTGCTATTGTTTCTTCATCTTCGGGATATTCAATTTCAACTTCGATTGTTGCAAGCGTATCGACAATTTGTTTTTTTACATCTGCTATTTCGTCACGAACACTACCTGCAAGTCTTCCTGCCGCACGAGAACGAGATGCATCTGTTTTGCTGTCAATTATTTCTCTAACTGCTTCTGCACGAGTTAAATCTGTTTTTCCATTAACAAATGCACGAAAGGTAAATTCACCACGCTGAGCTTGAGTAAATCCATTGCGCAAAAAAAGTGAATGGACTGCACGAACAACCGCTACTCCACCATGGCAAAAAACTTCAACCATTTCTTCGCCCGTAAAAGAATGAGGCGCTCTGTACACAGCAAGCATAACTTCATCAACACGAGAACCATCTGAATCAACAAGCCAACCATGAACAAGAGTGTAACCCTTTGCAGACAACAGAGCTTTTGGTCGAGAGAAAAATTTTGCCACAAGAGAAACACAGTCTGTACCCGAAGCTCGCACAATTCCTATTGCACTCGGAGCTAATGCACTTGCAATTGCACAGACTGGTATTTGCGGAGTATAGCCTAAGTTAGTCATACACGCCTACTGTACCGGAGAAACATTAAGGAAACTTCCTCTGACGGGAGCAGCTTTATCTTGTTCGGGCCAAAGTACTGTATCCAAAATGGTAACCATATCCTGATTCCAACGCATAAACTCTTCCCACTCAGTTTGAGAATAATCTTGTTCACCTGCATAACTGAATGCAGGAAGATGTTTTTGTAAGTCAGCTTCGTTTTCTTTCCACGGAGACTCAACACTATCACCAGGATCAGGAGAAATATCATCATAGTATCCGCCAGAATTATTCCAGTACATGTAACCGCGGTCAACACTGTCGCGTACTCCAAAAATTTCTCGACGAACATAATCTTTATTGTAATGAGCAATATCGTATCGGACGCCAATATAAAAAGCCTGAACCCAAGGACGAACAACAATTCTGTTACGACCCATCACTGTATTGCGATATGTTCCATAAAAATAAATTCGGTACGGGCGTTCTTCAACTGGTTTGTATTCCAAAAAGTCTTGCTCAAAATGCGAAGGATAGAACATTGGACAAATGACATCAACATAGTCACTCATCAATTCAACATCTTGACCGGTACGCGTTCCAGAACGATACCATCCGTTAGCCCCGTAAATATCGATACCTATAGGAGCTTGAATGTTTTGACGCGCATAAGACAAGAATGAAACCAAAGCACTTTCTTTATCCATTCCCTGATCACGCCAACGATAACTTGCATTTGCTAAGTTAGTTCCGTCTGTAGGGAAACGAATATAATCAAACTGAATTTCATCGAAGCCACGAGCAATAAGTTCTTGAGCAACTGCAATGTTGTATTCCCACACTTCTTCACAGTAAGGGTCAACCCAGTTTTCATCATAATAAACTAATTGTTCTTTTTCTGTTCCATCTTCTGCAACAACTGTTTCTGTTCCTTTTACACCAACCCAAGGAGCGCCTGTTTTGTAATTCCAAACAGCATATTTTGAACCACCGTATTGTGAAAGACATCGATCTTTAAACACAACAATACGAGCAATTAAATACACATCATCTTCTTTGAACTGAGAAACAAAACGTTCTACATCAATTTTATAAGCAGTTACTCTTCCCTTTTGTTTTAAGAGTTCAGACTGAGGCTCAAAGCGAAGATATCCGTAGTCATCTTTCATATCGACAACAACTGCATTTAAATTGTTATCGCTTACAATTTTACGATATTTTTTTATTCCTTCATCATTACGAACTTGATATGCAGAAATGTAAATAGCTTTTCGATCTGTTGCAACTTGTCCGTAGGGAGAATTTATTTTTTGTGGAGTTAACAACCACAGTTCATTCAACTGAACCGCAGTATCAAGCCCACTTACTTTTGGTGGAAGATAAACTGCATTAACAGCATCTTGAAGTGAAAGCAAACGTTTTGTCCATTTTCCATATTCATTTGAAGGCAGCGAACTTACTGTTCCGTCAACAAGATTTATTTGCTGAACTTGACCAACGGTCGTAAACAAAAGATGTGAATTACTTTGGCACAAACTGTCGATTGTTGTAAGTGTTTCGTCTGCTTCATAAATACATTCTGCTCTTCGTGCTTGCCAGTTAAAGTGATAGATTTTTGGAATGTATGTCTGAGAAAGATAAAGCTCGCAATACACAGTTCCGTCTGTACTTTTACTTACCACTGGAACAATATCTGCAATTTCATCTGTCTGTGTAAGACTTGGCATAAGTGACAAACCTGCTGACACATCAACCCAAGCAGGACGAGCTGCATCTGCACGGTAATAAGAAAAACCGTAAATGGGGTGCGACATAAAAACAACAAGCTCTGAAATTTGAAAAGAACCGTCAGCAGCATAAATTGGCATGTGAGCAACAGCAACAGCTTTCATTCCTGCTGTTCGTGAACTTGATGAACCAATGCTTTTCCACGTTAGGCCACCGTCGCGCGTAAGATAAACTGCATCTTTAGTTGCAGTAACCAAAACATTTTCATCCATGGGGTCAACGCACAAATCTTTTAAAAGCGGAGATTGCTGAACTAATTTCTTTTGTCCATTTTCATATTCTTTGACAGTAAGAAACGTAATGCCTTCGTTACGCGGAGTAAAGGTTTTTAAATCTGATGAATAAATAATTCCACATGAAGTTAGAAAATACCAGCTGTTTGGGGTTTTAACAATTTGACTAACTTTTCCTTCTGTCCACAAAGGAGTACGGGTTCCACTTTGGTTTATTTTGTAAATTCCTGAGTCTGTACCCACAATCATGTCGGTATTACGATCTGACGCTTTTGTTGAAGGAAGCGTTTCTGGAAGTTGATACAGCGGTTTACTCTGAGCCACCGCCACTGCCATTGTACAAAGACAAAGGGCTACTTTTAAAGAAATTCTGCGCATATCTTTAGTATCGGCAGAAAAAAAATAAGTATTAACAAAAGAAAAGGGGCTACCATGTAAGTTAAAATGGCAACCCCTTTCATACAATCTTATGTTATATCAAACTAGAGTGTAAGAAATGCTTTGTATGCGTTGAAGGCGAAGTTAAGGTCTGCAACACTGGTAAGTTCCCAAGGAGCATGCATACTCAAAACAGCAACACCTGCATCCAAAACATTCATGCCGTACTTTGCAGCAAGATATGCAATTGTTCCACCGCCACCTTGATCAACACGGCCCAACTCTGCCATTTGATAACGAACATTCGCTTTGTCTAATGCTCCACGCACACGAGCAATAAACTCTGGGTTAGCATCACTTGCACCACTTTTTCCGCGAGAACCTGTATATTTGTTGAATACAATGCCACCACCCAAGAATGAAGCGTTTTCACGATCAAACAAGTCAGGATTCATGGGGTCGAAAGCTGCGTTTACATCGCTTGAAAGCATATCGCTTGCGGCAAGACAGCGTCTAAGGGTTAAGTCAGAGTATCCGCCATCAAGGCGAGCAATAAGTTCAGCAAGTGCATTTTCGAAGAAGTGAGAGCCCATACCTGTTGCACCAACAGAACCAATTTCTTCTTTATCAACACAAAGACAACAAGCGGTGCGTTTTACACTTGTTGTAGACATAATTGCCCTAACTGATGTATAGGCACAAGAACGATCGTCCTGTCCGTATGCAAGCACAAGCGATTTATCAAAACCACAGAAACGGCTCTTACCCGCAGGAACAACTTCAAGTTCCGCAGAACCAAAATCTGCTTCATCGAATCCATATTTTTGTTTTAAGAGAGAGAGAATTGCTTTTTTTGCAGATTCTTTTTCTGATTTGTCTTTGCTTTCTTTTTCTTCTTTTTTCGAAGGAGAACCAGAACCGACAATCAAATCCAAACTTTCACCTGGAATGAATTCAGATGCTGTTTCTTTCATTTGCTTTTGTGCAAGATGTGGAAGAATATCAGAAATAACAAAGACTGGATCAGAAGCATCTTCTCCAACACAAACAGGAACAAGGGTTCCATCTGTTTTACAAACAACACCATGAATGGCAAGAGGAATTGTTACCCACTGATACTTTTTAATTCCACCATAGTAGTGTGTGTTAAGATAAACCACAAAATCTTTTTCGTACAAAGGATTTTGTTTTACATCTAAGCGCGGAGAATCAATGTGAGCACCCAAAATGTTCATGCCTTTTTCAATGCTGTCTGTTCCCACTGTAAAGAGAGCAACTGCTTTGTTCATTTTTTGAATAAAGACACGATCACCTGCTTTAACGCTTGTCATTTGAGTAAGGTCTTTAAAACCTTCTTTCTTTGCCAAGGCAATAATCTGAGCTGCACATTCGCGTTCAGTTTTAGCGCCGTCCAAAAAATTCATATAGTCGCCAATAAGGCCGTTTTCAGTTTCCATACAGAATACTATACAACATCGCGGATTAATTATCAAGGTTCAGTATTTTTAAGTTTACACCACAAGAAATACATGCTACAATATAGTAATGATTTATAACACGACTTTCGACTTGTGTGCGGTCATAATATATTTATTTACTCTCTATTATGTTATTACTAAAAAGAATACACATAAAGCTCAAAATAAAATTTTTCTTTTTATCATTCTAAACGGAATTATTTGTAGTCTTGCTGATATAACAAACGCAACAATACTTAATTACCTTACCGAAAATCCAAGTGTAGAACGTTTATTTGTCTTTAGAGCCATTCTTCAAGCAACAATGTATATATACACGGTAACACACAATCTGTTGCCTGCTATGTTCTTTTTGTATACCCTTGAAGTTACTAACAAAAACAATAGTCAAAACCGCGAAAGATTTAAACTCTTGGCAATGCCGTTAGTGTTAAGCCTTACTTTTATTGCACTTAATCCGTTCATGCACGGTGTGTTCTATTTTGACGAAACACTTACTTATCACCGTGGCGTTTTTATGTACGGATTATATATCACGGGAATTTTTTACATTATAGCAACACTTTATTTTGTAATTAAATTCCGTGCAGATATTCCTAACAACAAAAATGCAACGCTTACGCTTTTTATCGTAACAACTTTTATTGGTTCAATGATGCAGCTTGTATTCCCGCGAATTCTTTTGGAACTATTTGTTGAATCAATCGCATTTCTGTGTATTCTATTCACCATTGAAAACGATGATGAAATATACAACGGCATTACAAGAATTTATAACCGTCGAGCATTTTTGTCAGACACTGCAAGTGCATTTGACTCCCATGACAAACGATTACTGCTTGTTCTAAAACTAACAAACTTACGCTACTATCAGTCTGTGTTGGGCATTTCTTTTACAAATGATGTATTACGAAACATTGCATCAAAACTTATTGAAGTGTCAGAAACTACAGATGTATACGATTGTGAAAACGGAAATTTCGCGGTGCTGTATCCTGCAAATAACTCAAATCGAATAAACAAACTAGAAGACACACTGTCAGAAATTTTTTCTAAAGGTTGGGAAGACAAAAACATTACCATGCACTTTAAAACTTTGCAGTATGAAATAACCTTACCCGACGACATAGACAATCTTGAATCTCTTGTTTCTCTTATTGATACAGAAACAGATCACGCACGAGCAGTTGGAAAAAGCACTTGCATTCACGGCAAAGAAATTTCGTTTCTTCAGCGTGAACAGAAAATTGAGCGTGCAATCCAAAAAGCTCTCGACAACAAATCACTCAAAGTATACTATCAGCCTATTTGGAACAAAGAGACAAATAAAATTCATTCAGCAGAAGCCTTAGTTCGTTTGTATGACGAAGAATTAGGATTCATTCCACCAGATGAATTTATTCCTATTGCAGAACGCAACAACAGTATTTCTGAAATAGGAGAATTTGTTTTTGAACAAACAGTCCGCATGTTTGGTGAAAAAAATGTGCATCAGTATGGAATTAAGTTCATTGAAGTAAATCTTTCGCCTGTACAGTTTATGCACAACAATCTTGCAGATACCTTCCGCACTATTATGGAAAAATATGAAGTTAATGCTCCTTCAATCAATCTAGAAATAACAGAATCTGCAGCCATTAACGATTCAGATTCTTTTGTACAAACCATGCAAACACTTCGCAATATGGGATTTACTTTTTCTCTTGATGACTACGGAACAGGTTATTCAAATGCATCTCATATCTTTAACCTTGATTTTGATATTATCAAACTGGATAAAAGCATTCTGTGGAAAGCAGATCAAAAAGCTTCTGCAAAAATAATTCTGCGCAACACCATCCAAATGATAAAGGAAATGAACCTTAAAATCGTTATGGAAGGTGTTGAAACAGATTCGCAAAAACAGGCTGTTTCAAATTTAGGCTGTGACTACATTCAAGGCTTTTATTTTTCTAAGCCCATGGAAGCAGACCGTTTTATAGACTACTGTAAAAAGTTTAATAAACTGTAAACCTTTTTTCACTGCACACCCTTATTTTTTCTTCAAAGAGTCAAACTTCTTTTTAAGAGATGCAGGTACATCATTTTCATGAACAGGATCTTCAAAAACCCAAGCTTTAAGTTTAGGATCATAGAAAACAGTTAAATATGTTCTGTCACTAAAGGCAGGAAGACTCCACAAATCAGCAAGAATAGTGTTAGCAGCTATAATATCGTTATTGTATCTAATATAAAGAGGAAGCCCTTCTACCCTTATACCCTTCTTAAGCTGAAGTTTATGCCCATTTGCATCTGTTCCCACAAGAGAAGAACCTGACTCAATAATTATTGATTCATTAATTTTTGTTCCCCAAACATCGCGGTTAGGAAGAACAACAACTTTTGATTTATTTTTAACAGTCAGAGAACGACATTCTATTTCAAAGACCTTTGAAACTGACCGAGTAAACACCATGTCATACGCTTCAAATAAGTCTTCATTAAAGGGATTAACGTAACGATATTCATTTATTGAAACCCAACCTTTTAGGGCTGTGCTGTAACAGAACTCCATAATTCCAACCAAATCTATAAGTTCCTGATTTCCAATTGCCCACACTTCATCTAAAGTCATAGGAATTTTTCTCGTAAAGACAAGATCCTCTGAAACACGCACTTTGTAGTAAAGATCAATGCCTTCTACATGAGTTCCCTTATGGAATACCAGATAACCTTCATAATCATCAGGTGAAATAAATTTACAGCCTTTGTCTACTATAATGCTTCCGTCAACAATTGCGTCTCGCATTACATAAGTTGCTCCGTTTGTAACATGCAGAGTTTTTCCTGCTGCAATTGTGTTAAAATCTGTGGTTACTGTAAAATCCTTATCGTAAGTTCCGCTCAGTTCAGCAGCGAATAATCCAGAGAATCCAACAATCAAAAATAATAAAACAAAAAATGATTTCTTTGTCATATAAAAAATTATACTTTCAGAAGTGGGAACTGTCAAGTTTGAAAGCTTCCCCTCTTCCCTTTTTCTATCAGCATAGAATAGAAAATTACAAAAAACATATTCTTTTTAGAAAAAAAATTGTATAATTCTTTTAAGAGGAAAAAAATGGACGCATTAGAAGCAATTTTTACACGACGCAGTACCAGAAAATTCAGCAGTAAAATGCCAGAAAAAGAATTGATTGAAAAAGTTATCGAAGCAGGAAGATTTGCACCTAGTGGTTCTAACAGTCAAAACACTCACTTTATTGTTTTTACTGACAAAACAATCCTTACCACATTAGCAGACCTCGTTAAAAGTGAGTTTTCAAAAATGGAAGTTACCGAAGAGACTTATATTTCACTTCGAAATGCTATAAATGCTTCAAAGACTTCAAACTATATCTTTCATTACGGAGCACCTGTTTTTATTGTCGTGGCAAACAAAAAGAATTATGGAAACGCAATGGCTGACAGTGCCTGTGCTTTGGAAAATATGATGATTGCAGCAAATGCACTAGACCTAGGTTCTTGCTGGATAAACCAACTTCACTGGCTTGATGAAAACAAAGTGATTAGAAATTTTTTACAGCGATACGGACTTAATGATGAAGAAACAGTTACCGGAGCTTTGATTCTCGGTTATGCAGAATCAGGACTTCCCAACAGAACTGCTCTCGAAAGAAAAGGAAATACTGTTACTTGGGTAGACGAAACAAAATTTTCATCTTAGACGATTACACTTCCTTTTTGAACAAACCATGCTGATTGCAGTAAAAATAAATATATTTTACTCCAGAGCGTTTTACTCTTGCTTGAGCATTTTGTTCTGGATACATTTTTTTTACTTCAACACAATCATGCCCAACCGCTGCAATAAAAGAAATGTAATGGGTCTTTGTCATTTCGTGTTGAACACTCACATAATATTCATCTTCAATACATTCGACACTAATCTGATGTCTATCATCTGGTGTTTCCGCTTCTAAAGTCGACAAAGTGATTCCACAACAACTAATCAATGCGTCTCCAATCGACTGAATAACATTACCACAAAGAGGACATACATAAAACTTTTCGCAAAGCATGTTTGCACTTTTGTTTGTGTTAACTACACTCACGCCAGAAAACAATTCAATTAAAGAAACTCCAAGCGCTTGTGCCAGAGGTTCAACAAGAGAAAGATCTGGAAGACCACG
>OCVV011159262.1_pt1 | contig 16809 bp, 17 predicted proteins | sample 1539721 | NCBI WGS metagenome assembly OCVV01 (sample SAMN02144230, study PRJEB22623) | gut metagenome | biome: sheep rumen | host: Ovis aries | place: New Zealand | reverse complement strand
CTGTCTCCCGTAGGAGTCTGGGCCGTGTCTCAGTCCCAGTGTGGCCGATCACCCTCTCAGGTCGGCTACGCATCGTTGCCTTGGTAGGCCATTACCCCACCAACAAGCTAATACGACGCAGGCTCATCTTTAAGCGATGCTTTAAAGGCACCTTTTAATAAAAAATGACGTATCGTTTAACATATCATCCGGCATTAGCAATCATTTCTAACTGTTATTCCAGACTTAAAGGTAGATTACCCACGTGTTACTCACCCTTGCGCCACTAAGTGGTAATCCAAATCTGAACTTGAGCAAGCTCTCCTCCATCAATGGGCCACTTCGTTCGACTTGCATGTCTTAGGCATGCCGCCAGCGTTCATCCTGAGCCAGGATCAAACTCTCAATAAAATTTATATATTTTTTGATTTAGTTTCCTAGCTACTCATAATTGACGTTTTGCTTAGTTTTCAAAGATCATTTTTTGCAATTTTTCGGACTGCATTTTCACTATATCAAACATGGTTTGTTAAGTCAAGACATTTTTTATTTTTTTAAATAATAAAAATGAATTTTTCCTCCATGTATGTCTATGTATTATATTAGCTTTTTTTACTCTTGTAAAGGTTTTTTTTAATTTTTTTTAAATATTTCTAAATATATCTTCTTGCTTCTACATCTTTGTTTGTTAATGTTAGTGTAAATATACTATCAAGCTTATATATTAATTTTATGTTATTGCAATATATTAGTTTGTTTATTTTGTATTAAATTATGTTATGCAGTTATTATTTTAACTGCCTTTTACTTTTTTATATAAATCGCAATAGTGTTCAATAGTCCCTGGCTTAAATGCATTCTCTTTTTTTCTAACAATATTAATTAAATTTGTAAGTTCATATTTTAATATTTCATCAATACTTTCAGGATATTTCATTAGTTCTTTGTGATACTTATATTCTCCTCTATCAAGAATTTTAAAACTACCATCTGGAAATACTCGTAAATCTAAATCATAATCAATATATTTTATTGTGTTTTCTTCTATTATAAATGGTGAAGCAATATTACAATAATAATATTTTCCATTTTTCTTATTTTGTCCTATTATATTAAACCAATTATTATTGAAGAAAAATAATACAGCAGGTTCTTTCGTTTTCCATGTTCTTCCATCTGATTCAGTCACTTTTGTTTTTTTATTTCCAAATATTAAATAATCTTTATGTATTTCTAAAAGAACTGCTTCATCCCATGATCTATGAATTTTTCCATTGTGTTTATAGCTATGAATTTCATATTTTTTTCCTATTTCTAAATTATCCATTTTCATTTCAATACCTCGTTTTTCATTATACATACTTTTTATTGTTTAAGCAAATTATGAATTTTTCTGGCTGTGTAAATTAATTTTGAAATTAAAAAAATAAAAATTTATTATAAAATATATGATTGCAAAGAAGGTAAATTATTGATGTTTCTATTAATCAAGCAAAATTTTAATTGTATAACAAACTAATTTAGGTACTTTAGATACTTTAAGAAAAATATATCTTTTTTTTAAAACTCAAATCTATTTATACTTATTAAATCTTTAATATATTTGACATTAGATTCATTTATATTATATTTTTTTGATAAACAAGGAGTTAAGCTACCTTTTTTCTTTATAAATTTTAATTTTATCTGTTAGAGTTAATTAGCAAAATAAAGCCTCGTTTCTATTTTGCCCAAGAAACGAGGTTAATATCAATTAATTATTTTACTTTATTATAACTAAATTTTTTATTATTTTTTTCCTACTATTATTTTACGAATATAGGTAAAATAATAGTATAGTAATTTAATTTTATATTGGTTTATTTTTTATTCAATGATTCTATTCCGAAAAATGCTACAACCACTAGTACAATAATTATGATTGTTCCAATGCCTACATTATCTAAATGTTTGGCTGAAAATTTGTTTAATTTTTCGTTCAATTCATTAAGTGTATCTATTATTCCTAGAATAGATAAATATTTGTTTAATATCATTTTTTACCCTTCTTCTTTTTAACCTTTCTTGTTTCTCTTTTGCCTTCTTTTTCTGACGTTTCTTCTAATATTGTTGCATCATTAATATTTTCCTCTATTGCTGTATGTATTTTTTGAATAGTGTTTTTTATTGTCAATGAAGATATTATATCAAGTATTGAATATATTACTATTATTATTCCAATTATTTTTGTAATTAATACAGCACCTGAAAATGGATTAAATATTATTACTATTCCACATATGGTAGTAAGTATTGCTATTATCATTGTTGATTTCCATAATTCATTCTGGTTTTTCTTTAATTCCATACTATATTGTAATTTTGTTGCACTATTTAAAATTATAATAATCCCTACAATAAATGGAATAATACTTGCTATTGCATGAGGATGAAGTATTACAATAACTCCAAATACAACACAAATAATTCCATAAGCTAAATCAAGAATGTTTTGATTTTTTGAGTTCATATCTTTAATGTATTTTAACATTTCCATAACGCCCAAAGCTATTATAATTGCTCCTAATATATAAGAAATAGAAATTATTGTAGCTTCTGATTCAAATATAAGAAGTATACCCAAAATTACTAAGATAATAGAACTTAAGAATGATGATTTAAAAATTTTTGACATTAAATTATCCATTTTTGCCTCCTTATTTTTTTCATTATAACATATTACCTATAAATATTCTATTATGATTTAAATTAAATACAGATTTTCATCAATTATTATTTTATGATAGTTATCTATAAATAATAAATTATATAACTTATATAACTTATAAGTTGCTTATTATGTTTTTATTATTACCTTTTTATTTTCTACTTATAAAGTATAAATTGAATTAATCTATATGTGATTTCAAATATTTATTCAAAAGATACGCTTGTTTTTTTGTTAATCTATAATAATATTACTTGTTAAAGGAACTATTTGAATAAATGTATTACCATCATTTAAAACAATTGTCTGTCCATTTTTATATTTATATTCTGTTTTTGAACTTCTAGAATCTTTTTCCCATGTAATAGGTTTAGCATAACCATTTGTTATAAAATAGCCTTCTCCAGATGAAACAGTTTTTAGATCTTGTCTTCCATAACTATCTAAAGAATAATTTTCAACTTTCTCAATTATTATGTTTTTATAATGTAATTGTAAATTTGTTGTCTTATCTAAATGAGCTATTCCATTCATCGAACGTAAATAATATTTATTTTCACTATCATATGAATAACTTCTTGCTTGGTGGTTTGAATATGTCATTGATATTTGATTAGCTGTTTCCACTTCTTCTGTATTTTGCTGATTTTCTTCAATATTGGTATTTTCTGATTTTGTTTCTGCAGAACTTAAATTTATTTCATCAGCACTATACTTAAATAATTTCCAACCTTTTGATTTCATAGAATAATTCTTTTCTGAAGCATATTTTTGAATATTATTTATTGAAGTAAAAACGTTATGTGGAGCTTTTATTTTTCTGTCTCGCCAAAAAGGAGCTTCATCTGTTAAACCATTAATATTATTGACTCCTAAATTTTTAATATCTTTTTCGGCATAGGGACTCCATCCATAATGCGTATATATTGCATCACTTTCTAGTGCATAATCCAAGAAATAATGTCTTGAGCTTCTAACTGGGCCAATCAATGAGACATCTTTATCTTTGTATATTGCCATTATTCTTGTTAGTCCACCTTCAACTATTATTTCATAATTTAAATAGGAATCCTGTAAACCAGCATGTTTTTCATTCCCTATGTTGTTATCAATCATTACCGCAATTGGTCTATTATTACTATCTTCATCGATTATTTGTACTTTTTTTTCTATAACTGGAGGAGTCTTTTTTTCAACTTCTTTTGCTTCATTTTGATTTCTTTCTAAATAAAAATATGCTACTATCAAGGCAATCGATAATATCAGAAAAAAAGTAAAAGCAAATACTAACTTTTTGTCGTTTTTTCTTTTTTTGGTTACTTTTTTTCTATTTTCTTGATCTTCTATATTAAAATTCATACATCCACCTCTTCTTTTATTTTAACATTATTTAGATATTTTTTACTAAATATTTTACAAAGTAAAAAAATTATAGTTGAATGCAAATTTTCTTTGTGCTATAATCATCTTGTTCGGTTTATGTGAACTTTTAGGGGATTAGTTAAATGGTATAATAATGGTCTCCAAAACCACTGTTGGGAGTTCGATTCTCTCATCCCCTGCCATTGTTGGAAATAATCCAAAAAATTGGATTTAATCTATATAAAAGCACGGAAAACGAATAATTTATCCGTGTTTTAATTTGCCATAAAATAGGAGGAAATTATGGTAAAGAATTATATAGAGTTAAAAAGAAACGAGAAATTTGAAAATAAAATAATGATAACTTGTGATTTTCATAATGCAAAATACAAGTTCGAGCAAGGAAAGATTATCAATTTAGATAAAGTTAATGTTAGTTTTATAGAGCCTCATAGATTTCATATCAAATTAAATGGTAAGAAAATAATAGTATTATATTTTGATGAGAACAATATGTTTTTATATAATAGAGAAATGCCTATAAAGATGAAAGAACTTGATTTGATATTAACTGCTATGAAAGATGGTGTAGCATAATGTCAAAGAGTAAATTAGGTATTTCTAGTTTTGATTTGAATATGAGATTTAAAGATAAAGATGAAGCAATAAGATATGCTAAAAGATTAAAAGAATTTATTAGATATACTTGTAAGAAAAAAGCAGATAAAGGTTGGTCGGCTGAAGCAATGATTTGTGTTAGTAGTAATAAAGGTAATAGCACAATAGTATATTATGAACATAATGGTAAAGTTGGTAGACCTAAAAAAGTCATAAATAAGTATTATAGTGAAAAAGGTAATATAAAAGTAGATTGGCATCTACATATATTATTAGTATCAAAGCCGATGTATGCATTTAGAGAAACAATAAAAAAGTATATTGATAAGAACTGGGTAGATGTTAAAGTTGAAAAAGAGCCTTTTGACTATGGAAAAATAAAAGATAAAAGTAAAATATATAAGAAAGATACAAATATAAATAAAGCTGAATATTTTATAGACCAAGCAGATGAAATATTGTTTTGTAATTATAATTATACGGGCGAAGAAAGAATACCAAAAGGTTATAGTTTAAAAGATTTATATAAAGCATATATGAAAGCAAGAACAGCATTAAGATATAATAGAACTATTGGTAATAATAAAAGATTAAAATTAGAGGATAAGTATAATACGATTAAAAACTTTTATTGGGATTTATCAAAAGAGCAAGACAAAAAAGTTGTGGATATGTTTATGAAACAAGTTCAATTAGATAAGATAGCAAGTAATTACGAAATAATAAATAATAATAAAGCACAGGAAAATGAAAGTTTGAAAAGAAGAAAATACGAAGAAGAAATATGGCTTTAATTAAAAAAAGATAGTATAAATAACTATCATATAATAGATACATAATTTTGATATAATAAGTAATATAATAATGAATGATTTTACATAGTAAAGTCAGTTAATATACGGATAATATAATGAGTAGTATTATTATAGGGGTAAGATATAGAATTGGTTAAAATATATAGTTAAAAGTAGAATAAAAAGAAAAAGTCCTATATATGATTAGTCATTAAGACCATCTATATAGGCTTCTGCTTTTGCTTTATTGATAGAAGATAGTTTATTGATTTTAGTTAATAACATAAAGTCATCATCAGTTATATTATTAGGTTTAATATCATCAGTAGGAATATCATATTTAGTTAAACCTAAAAGATAATCAATAGATGTATTATAGTATTTGGCTAATGCTATAAGCATATCAATATTAGGAAAGACCCTCCCTGTTTCATAAGATGATATAGTTTCTTGGGTAGTTCCTAAATCCATAGCAACTTTAATTTGTTTTAAACCTAATTTTTTTCTTATTGTTTGCAAGTTATTATGATTATTATATTTCATAAGTACCACCTATATACAATTTTAAAATTATTAGTTTTCAGTGATAGTAATATTAACTAATATTAGTATGTGTGAAATTATATATTTTTATGATATAATGTTCTTATAGAGATAACTATAAGGAGCATATATATGAGTAGTGATATTTTTGATTTGGGGTTAATAGTTGATAAGTTAAAAGAAAGAAGAAAAATATTTGTATCAGAGGCTGATTTTCAATTAGAACTTGCTTGGACTATTAAAGAAAATTATCCTAATGCGAAGATAAGATTAGAATATTGCCCTATTTTCGATTTAAATATGCATATTGATATATTAGTTATAATAAATAATAAATGGTATCCTATTGAATTAAAGTATAAGACAAAAGGCTGTAAGAAAGTTATTGATGATGAAATTTTTATTTTAAAAAATCATGGTGCGAAAGATGTTAATAGTTATTTATATTTAAAAGACATTATGAGAATAGAAAAAATAAGAGATAATGTTAAAGAATTTGATAAGGGTTATACAATGTTTATTACAAATGATATTAGTTATACAAAAAAGCCTATAAAAGATAATTGTGTATATAAGCAATTTTCATTAGAAGATAAAATAGTTAAAAGTGGCAAGATGTTTTGGGAAAAGACAGCAAGTAAAGGAACAATGATGAATTGTGAGAAGCCTATTATATTAAAAGATAGTTATAATATAAATTGGAAATATTATAGTAAGTTAGATAACGAGAATACTGGTACATTTATGTATGTCGTTAATGAAATTAAAAATAATTAGTTAAATAAACGAGAAATACAAGTTATTTTAGTTAAGATAATAAAATAATGTTGAATTTATATTAAAAGTTAAATATGGGCGAAATAAACGGCAATAATTGATATAATAAAGTTAAGGTGTTGTTATGGCAAAGTTGAAAGTTGTTAGTGGTAATATATTTGATTATTTAGAGGGTAAAGATTTAATAGTTAATAGTGCTAATCAATATATGATATGTGGTAGTGGTGTTTGTGGAGCAATATATAAAAAGGCAAATAAAGAATTATTAGAAGATTATTGTAAACAGCATTATAAAGATAATATGAAATTAAATGAAGTTAGATTTAGTCCTGGTTTTGATTTGGGTATAGATATATTACATATTTATTGCCCTAAATATTATGAATATAAAGATCATAGATTGGCAATAGATGATTTATTAGAAAGTTATTATCAAATTGTAACCAAAGCAAAGACAAATATGTATAAAAGCATTGTTAGTGTTAGTTTAGGAACTGGAGTACATGGTTATAAACATAATGATATAGCAAAAAGAATTATAGAATTATTAAATTATTTAGTTTTAAAATATAATATTGATTTTACTTTGGTATTACCTAATGAAGAAATAAAGGAATTATATATAAATGCCTAAACAAAAGGCGTTTTTTAATGGTATAATATACAGTTAAGGAGGGAGCAATGAACAAGATTGTAAAAGATTTTGAAAGTTTTGAAAATGTTTTTTCAAAAAGTTTTTATAAAAAAGTAGTAAAAGAAACTTTAATTCCAATAAAGATGACTAAACAAGAATTTCAAAATTTACTTACTGAATTATATAATGATATTATTAGCGGTAATTATTCTCCCTCAATTTTAAGAGGAAGAATATTTGCGTACAAAAGCAATAATGTAGCAAGAATTATTCCTTGTTTAACTGTTAAAGATGAAGCACTATACTTTTTCCTTATAAAAATGATAGAAGAAGATATAGCAAATAATAGAGTTCCAGGAACTTTCGGTGGTTGGAGATTAGGTAATGCTATAAAAGAATTAGAAGATTTAGAAATAGAATATGTTACAAATAGTTATGACCCAAGATTATGGAATGAAAATTGGAAAGAATTCTCAAATATAGTTTGGGCTAAAATTAGAACAGACGAATATGATGTTGCTTATTCATTAGATATTGCTAATTTTTACGATAATATAAATTTAAATATATTAGAGAAAAAATTATTAGCAATGGTAGGAAAAAACAAATCTCAAATTGTTTATTTACTAATATATTTTTTAAAGTATTGGAATAAATCAATAGATAATTATGATTATAAGACCGTGGGTATTCCTCAAAGTGAATTTGGAGACCAATCAAGATTATTAGCAAATTTTTATTTACAAGATTATGATTCGGTTATTAGTGACATTTGTTTAAATGAGGGTGCTGAATATGTTAGATATGCAGATGACCAAATAATTTTTGCTAAAAAAAATACTGACATAAATAAGATTATGTTAAATATATGTAATGAATTGAATAAAATTGGACTTAATGTAAATGCAAGCAAAGTTAATAAATTTAAAATGGAAGAATTGGAAATTTATTATGGCTATGAAATTATTGAAGATATTTTAGAAAAAAGATATGATGTTGCAGCCAATAAGTTTTTTGAATTAAAAGAACAAAGTATAAAATTTAGAGAAGATATTTTATTAAAAAAATTATTAACATCCGATTTAAACAAGTATAGTAAAAAGAACAAAGAAAGAATATTAAAAATAGTATTACAAAATAATTTCATATTAAATAATGGATTATTTTATATAAAAAAAGTATATGGCTATTTAAACAATAAACAAAAAGAATTATTTATAAACAAGTTAATAGTGTTATTACAAACAACCTATTATAATCAATTCCACTACTCTGTTTTAAAATTTGCAAAAGAATATAAATTAGATAAATTAAAGAACATTGCAGAGGAATGTATAGTGAATTTAGATATTTAATATGTATTGATATAAACAAATTAAATAATTATAGTATGGTATAATTATAGAGGTGATGTCTTTGAGTAATTTGGTAAGAGATAATTTAGAACTAATGGAACAATGGGATTATGAAAAAAATAAAGATTTAAATTTAGAGAAACTAACATTAGGTAGTGGTAAAATTGCTTGGTGGAAATGCGAAAAAGGTCATTCATATGATGCAACTATAAAAAGTAAAACTATTGGTAATCTTAAATGCCCTATCTGTTCAAATCGTAGAATTCTAAAAGGTTATAATGATTTATCAACTACAAACCCAGAATTACTATTAGAATGGGATTATGAAAAAAATTCAATTTCCCCTGATGAGATAACTGCGGGTGCTGAAAAAATGATTTGGTGGATATGTCCGAAAGGTCATTCATATCAGTCATTAGTTTATAATCGTAAAAAAGGTGCTGGCTGCCCATATTGTGATGGCAAAAAGGTATTAGTAGGTTATAATGATTTGGCTACAACAAATCCTGAAATAGCAAAAGAATGGGATTATAAGAAAAATGGTGATTTAAAGCCAACTGATATAACAGCAGGTAGTCATAAAAAAGTACATTGGAAATGTCAATATGGCCATGAATGGATTGTGTCTGCAAAAGAAAGGAATATGGGTCAAAATTGCCCATATTGTTCCAATAAGAGAGTATTAGTGGGCTATAATGATTTGTATACATATTGTATCAATAATCATTTAGAAGATGTAATAACCGAATTTGATACTGATAAAAATAAATTTACAATGAAGGATGTGACTGCTGGGAGCGATAGAGATACTTGGTGGAAATGTTCTAATGGTCATTCATATAAATCAAGTCCTTCTCGTAGAGTTATGAGAGGTGCTGGTTGTGGAATTTGTAGTCATAATATTCTCGCTAAGGGCATAAATGATTTAGCAACTACAAACCCTGAAATAGCAAAAGAATGGGATTATGAAAAAAACAAAGAAAAGCCAGATGAGGTAATGGCTGGGAGTAATATTAAAAAATATTGGTTTATTTGCCCAAAAGGTCATAGTTATAAAACTACTGTATTAGGAAGAAAAAGAGGTACTGATTGTCCACAATGTAATATTGAAAATCATACATCGTTCCCCGAAAGAGCAATTTTTTATTATATGAAACAGTATATAGATGAAGTAAAAGATAGTTATCATAATTCTATCATAGGCAGAAAAGAGATAGATATATATTTGCCAAAATATAATTTTGGAATTGAATATGATGGTCAAGCTTGGCATAAGGATTACAATAGAGATATAGAAAAAGATAAAGTTTGCTTTGAAAATGGAATAGAACTATTAAGAGTAAGAGAATATGGTTGTTATGAATATGATAGTACTTCTATAAAAACATATATAACTGCATATGATATGGAAGAATTAAATAATGCGATTTTATTTATATTTAATTATTTAAACAAAAAATTTAGTTTAAAAATAAAACCAGATGTAGATGTTGACAGAGATAGAGTGAAAATATTAGAACTAATGAACTTATCAGAAAAAGAAAATTCAGTTGCTAACTATTGTCCTAATATTGAAGAATATTGGGATTATGAAAAGAATGGTATTATTAAGCCAGAACAAATATCTCATGCTAGTGTAAAAAAGATATATTTAAAATGTTCAAAAGGCCACAATTGGGTAGCAAAGGCTGGAGATTTTGTATTGAGGCCTTATTGTCCATATTGTGAAGGTCGAAGGGTTTGGCCAGGATTTAATGATTTGTTTACAACTAACCCTGAATTAAAATCTATATGGTCAAAAAATAATACAATAGATCCAAGGACAATAAAAAAAGGATGTAATAAAAAAGCCTTATGGATTTGTCAAAAATGTGGAAATGAATATGAAATGGCAATAAATCATAAAAGAGGAAAACTTTGCCCTAAATGCTTACATAAAGAAAAATAATAATTAGTATTTAAAAAAGTACACTTTATTGGAGATTTAATTTTATATGAAATTAAGTCTCTTTTTTATGTAATAAAGTCCCTATTTCTTTTTTGGATATGTAAAAAGTCATTCATAACCTTTTTAAAGAAAAAGCCTTTTAAGAACGAAGAAAGTATCATATAATTATTCTTCATATGGTAAGGAGGTGGCATAAAATGGAAAGATTTGCATTAAGAAAAATAGTATCTTCTGTATGTGATGATTATATTGATACTCTATTAACTGGGATTGAAGAAAATGAAGATGATTTCCCATATACTATTGCTTGTTCTAATTTCATTGATGAGTTAAAGAAGAAAAATATAATTGTAGATATATATACAACTTTTGATTGTAAGATTATAGATATGATATATAGAGAAACAAGCAACTATTTAGCAAGGTAGGTTTTATGTTATGAAAAATAAAATATTTGGTTATGCAAGAGTGAGTAGCAAAGAACAAAATGAAGAAAGACAAATAGTAGCATTTAAAAATTATGGTATTGATGAAAGAGATATTTATATAGACAAACAAAGTGGAAAAGATTTTGATAGAGAGCAATATAATATCTTAAAACATATATTAAGGGAAAATGATATTTTAGTTATTAAAAGCATTGATAGACTTGGAAGAAATTATAATATGATTATTGATGAGTGGAAAGATATTACAAAGAATATTAAGGCTGATATTGTAGTTATAGATATGCCATTATTAGATACTACTAAAAATAAAGATTTATTAGGTACATTTATTAGTGATTTAATTTTACAAATATTATCTTATGTCGCAGAGCAAGAAAGAACTTTTATTAAACAAAGGCAAAAAGAAGGTATATCAACAGCAATGAATAAAGGAATTAAGTTTGGTAGACCAACAATAGAAAAACCACAAAATTTTGATATTGTGGTTAATAAATGGAAAAATAAAGAAATTAAAACAAAAGAAGCAATAGAACAACTAGGTCTTAAACCAAGTACATTTTATAATATGGTTAATAAATATTAGTTATATGGGTGTAATTCTTCATATGTATTTATAAAATCTTTTAGTGGGTTGATATTCATAGTTTTAACATACTCTTTTACTTTTTTCTTATGCTCTATTTTATATGTTTCAATATATTCAGTTTTAACATTTTTATTTTTATTTAATTTTTGTAAGAAAGATTTGTGTTTTTTATTTAATTCAACATAGGCATAAGATTTTTTTAGAATTTTAGCAATATCACTGCAAGATATGGTTTTATTATTATACTCATATTCCCTATTACAATAACAATTATCAGTTTTATTAGTTATATAGTATTTTCCACATCTATTACATTTCTTTAAATAATATCGCTTTGCTGTGGAAAAAATAGAATGTAATAAACCTAATAAAAATTCAGTATCAGTTTTATAGTAAATAGTCTTTTGTAATATCATACAAAAATCATCATTATTCATATTTTCATTATTAGAAATTTGAAACAATGGTGTCTTTTTCATTTGATATAAATTATTATCAGTAAAATCATTTTTAGTTAAATGACTATTTATATTTCTTCCACTTCTTTGTACTGATATATCTATATCTTTTATGTTATCAATATTATTGTATTTATATTGTTCTTTTATAAGTGGCAATTCTATATTTGATGTTGCTAAAAAAGAATACCAAACAATACTATCAACATAATCTGAATTAAAATTATTAGTATAATTAAATAATCTATCTAATAATAATTGTTGTTCTTTGGTTAAAATATCAAAGGCAGTTTCAAAACCTAATTTATAATATTTATTACTACTTTTAATGCTTATTTCTTTGGTACTCATATTTTCAAATAATATAAATTCTTTACCATAATTCATTAACTATCATTCCTTTTAAGATATATGGAAAATGTAAATACAAAAACATTTTCAATATTGATATCTAATATATCATAAAAAGTTGCTAAACTCAATATGAAGAAAGGAGTTTTAGTGTATGAAAAGAAGAAATTCAAAAATGGTATTTGTACCACAAATATATGAAATTGAAGAAAAAATGCCTAAACCTTTAATTCCTATAAACTGGGAAGAAAGATATGGCAAAGATAATGTAAGATACGAAGAAGAACCTATTTATGATGAAAATGGTAATTATGTAAAAACAATTACTAATGTCTATGTCACAATGGAAAAAGTAATGGGATTTCGTATGTTTAAAAGAAAGGCAAAGTTAAAAGATGAAAATTATAAAATGCCTAAATTAAAAAAGTTATTTGAAACATCAGCAGATAAAAAAGATAATGAAGAAAAAACAAATAATGAACTGTTAGAAATTTGTTAATGAGAGGAGTTTTAAAATGGAAGAACAAAAGTTAGTTGCTATATATACAAGAGTTAGTACAACAGACCAAGCTCGAGAAGGACATTCATTAGAAGAACAAGAGAAAAGATTAAAAGCAATGTGTGAAGCAAACAATTATAAAGTTTATAAGGTATATACTGATGCTGGTATTAGTGGTAAGTCTACTGAAAATAGACCAGCCTATCAACAAATGATGAAAGATATGAAAAAAGGAAAGTTCAATTTAATTATGGCTTTCAAAATGGATAGAATAAGTCGTAGTATAGTTGATTTTGAAACTTTCTTTAATGAAATTAAAAAGTATAATTGTGGTATTGAGTTCTTATGTGAAAAGATAGATACTAATGGTGCAGCAGGTATGATGTTTGCTCGTATATTAGGTATATTTGCTCAATTTGAAAGAGAACTAATAAAAGAAAGAACATTGGTCGGAGTTGAAAGTGCTGTTAATAAAGGACATTTTGGTGGTAAACCCCCTCTTGGTTATAAAACTAAATTAGATGATGAGGGAAAGAAATTAAAAGAATGGATTATCGATGAAGATGAAGCAAAAATAGTTAGAGAAATATTTGAACTATGTGCAAGTGGAAAAACATATTTTCAAATATCAAACATATTAAAAGAAAAATATCCTAATGTAATATCATCTATTAGAAAAGATAAAAAGACAAATGAAGAGAAAATAACATATAGAAGTTGGACTGATAGTTCTATATCTTGTATACTGAATAATAAATGTTATATGGGTACTTATGAATATAGAAAAAGTATAGATAATAAAGAAACAATAGAAATTGTAGATATTGTTCCTAAAATAGTTTCAGAAGATTTATTTAATGACTGCCAAGATATGATATTTAGAAATGGTAGAAATTATTATAGGTCAAAAAGATATTTATTTATACAAAGATTAGTGTGTCCTAAATGTGGAAGAATAATGGCTTGTAATGGAACAAGGAAACCAAATAAAACTGAATACTTATATTATAAGTGCAAAGACTGTGGAACATATATTAGAGAAGAACTTATAGAAAAGGCACTTATGAGTGAGTTAAATAACTTATTTGAACTATCTAATTTGATTAGTGAGAACTATTATATAACTGATAAAAAGACAGCAAATGATTTTAATAATTGTAGATTAGACCATAGATTAAGATTTGCAATAGATGAAAGTATCATCGAAGAAAAAAGAAAAGCATTGACTAAAAATGATTTAAATGAATTATGGAATATGACATCTTATGAAACAAAATGTGATTTCATAGGAAAATATATTGATAAGATTACAATTAAAGAATATAAAACTGCAAGAAATAAAATAACATCAGTTCAAATAACTGATTTGAAATTAAAACATAATAAAGTTAATGAGTTATTAGAATTCAGTAATGCAAATATGATAGATAAGATAATTGGTAATGGTGTTAATAAAGCAACAATATCAACTATGAAACATAGGAAAGATGCTGAAGAATATATTGAATTATTAAGAAAAAAATATAAAGTGGCAGTATTTGAATGCTTTGATGAAAAAGATTATTTCTTAAATTCATTATTATTTAAAATAATTAAGATAAAACCAAAGAGTTTTATAGAAAAAGAAAAAACATTAGGTTTAATGTTATTAGAAAATACAAACTATTTAAAAAATAGTGCAGTTTATTAAAGTAAAAAATGGTTAATTAAAATTTGGAAACTCGTTCGATTACCGTGCCATTATTGGAAATAATCCAAAAAATTGGATTTAACATATATAAAAGCACGGAAAATGAATAATTTATCCGTGTTTTAATTTACCATAAAATAGGAGGAAATTATGGTAAAGAATTATATAGAGTTAAAAAAATGAGAAATTTGAAAATAAAATAATGAAAACTTGCGATTTTCATAATGCAAAGTATGAATTCGAGCAAGGAAAGATTATCAATTTAGATAAAGTTAATGTTAGCTTTATAGAGCCTCATAGATTTTGTATTAAATAAATATTTAAAAAATAATAGTATTATATTTTGATGAGAACAATATGTTTTTATATAATAGAGAAATGCCTATAAATATGATGAAACTTGATTTTGTAATTACTGCTATGAAAGATTATATAGCATAATGTCAAAGAGTAAGTTAGGTATTTCTACTTTTGATTTGAATATACATATTGATATATACTTAGACGTAGGTGGTATTTTAACTAAAAAATGAGAGTGATTTATTCATAATTCATTATAATCACCTAGTGTTTATAAGTATGTCCTAATGTTTCTATGTAGCTTTCAATAAAAGCTATTTTTACGATATTTTGGTATAAAAATATATGATACAGAAAATTCCGTTTTGTACGTGATAAGCTTCTTCATCTGAATCTTTTGCATTTATTTTTTATATGACTTTAATGGTCAAACATAAATATAAGAAAAACCTATAAAGTGCTTTTTATAGGTTTTCTCTAAATTATGCATTTTTTACTATACAGATATATATACACCATTCATTTGATCATAAACTGATAGTGCACTACCATAGAATCCAAATACTCCACCATATCCAACTTTTGAAAAATTATATTGTTTGCTTACAGCTAATGTAGTATTTGATTTGGCATGTTGATAGCTTGCATATACAACTCCACCTTTAGTCGTTGTTAACGCTTGATATAGACTAATATTTGAGCCAGCAGTAGGAACTCTTATTGATGCTCCTACACCATTTGACGCTGTTTTTGTGTATGATGGTGCAGTAGAGCTTGTTGTACTAGATGAACGAGTTAATGGTGTGTTAACTAAGGAAACATCTGCTAAATATGCCCCAAGTAAGTCATAACTCTTAACTGATGGATTTCCATACCAAGTAACAGTTGTTGTTACGGCACAATACGAACCAGAACATGCACTACTTATTTGAATACATTTAGATGATGTTCCATAAAATGTTCCACTTTTTAATTTTGGATCTTTTTCAAAATAAGTTTTCTTTTCTATTGGACTATTAAAATAATTTCCTTTATAGAAAAAGTCATATTCTTCTTGTGTCATGTCTTTAGGGAAGTCTTTATTGTACATATTTACAAAAAAATTATATTCTTTGGCAGTTAGTTCAACCCCATTACTACTTGTAAACACAATTGGCTCCTTTGCATTAACATTTACTGCTCCAAAAAGGCTTAAGAATAGTGTAAATAAGATGGCAATAACTTTATTATAAGCTCTCATAGTTTCCTCCTTTCAAAAATATAATATATTATTTTTTTTAAAAAATAAAGCAACTCTTAGTTGCTACTCATGAAAGAATATATTTTTTCAAATAATTTATAGCTTCTTTGTAAATGTTATTGTCTTTTTTATTTATATTCTTAGTATCAATTTCAATATGATTTACTTCATTATTGTTAATTTTTTCATATACAATACTTTTATCAATTATTAGTATACGCCAAATTTCAATTATGCCATTCTTTTCTTTAAGAATTGCTATTACATCATTGGCATAGTAAAATTTTATTTCACTATCTTCTTCTTTAACTACATATGTATAACCTTTATTTTCTGGTTCTCCTTTTTCTTCTATTTTTTTGGCTATATTTTTTAATCTAATATTATTGTTATTTATAATATATTTTTTACTTATTATTCTTTTATTTTCATAAGGTTTAAAACTATTCGAAAATTTCTTATTTAGTTTTAATTTTACTATTTCTTTTTTATTATCATTAAATGTTATTTCTAAATATA
>OCVV011226366.1_pt1 | contig 16819 bp, 13 predicted proteins | sample 1539721 | NCBI WGS metagenome assembly OCVV01 (sample SAMN02144230, study PRJEB22623) | gut metagenome | biome: sheep rumen | host: Ovis aries | place: New Zealand | reverse complement strand
GTAAATAAGATTATTCCAGAAAATAATATTATTGAAAATGATTTAGTAAAAGATATTAATCAACTTGATAAAAATATTAATTTCCAAAGCGGAATAAAAAATGATATTGATGATAATTTCATTAGTAATAATATTGATTCTGATGACTTCAATAACAATTTAATTGAAAACAATTTAAATAAATAATAACTAAAGTCCAATTTCATTTGAAGTTGGGCTTTTTGTTGCAGGTTTGTGGCAAGTAATATGTTATTATATTAGCTGTAAAATACATAAGCGTATTATAGGAGGTCATTATGCAAGATTATATAGAAGTTGATATTCAAAAGCTAAGAGAATTAAATGATAAATATGTTGAAGAAATGAATAAAATTCTTCCTCCTGGTAAAAAAGTAATGAAAAATTTTTTCACTGATTTAGAACTTCAAGATAAGAAAACGACTATGACAGTCACAATTGCTGAAAGACTAAAATATAAAAGAGAAATGCAAGCTGAAATTCTTGAACGCTTAGCGAAGGAAAATAATTATGAATTACCAAAATACCCTACTGTTATATCAGCTATGTTTTTGACTACTGATACAGCTGAGGCAGAAGAATATAATGAAGAATTATTTAAAGATTATATTAAAAATCCAAAGAAGTATTTGTATGAGGAAGTTAGAAAGGTATTAGATATAAAAGCTAAGGATTTATATGATCTTGATAAAGATCAGTTAAGAAATGCTGAATTCTATGAGAAAAATTTCACATTAGTTGAGAATGCATCTAAGCTTGTAGATATCATTAAAAATGATCCTGAGATTACAAAGGAATTAAAGGATGCCCTTCCTGGCATGGAAACATTAATTAAGATAGCTGCATATCCTAAGAATCTAACTGTGAAATATGAAGCTAATATGCTGGCATTCCCAAAGCTAAGTGATCAGCAAGCAAAGATTTTAAGTGCCGAATATAAAAATAATCCTGACTTAAATCCTGAAATTAAGAATTATATTGAAACTAGAGCTGATTCAAAAAATACATATGCACCTAAACAATATTTCCATGAGCTTCATAGAGTAATTAGAAGTAGCAAAGATGAAAGTGATAGATTTGCTTCTTTTGATAAATATATGACTAAGCTTATGGCTTACAGCAACGAACGAGGCCATGAGGGTGAAATTATTGATATGGATAATATAGTATTCCGTAAGGGTGGTTTGGTAGGCTTTAGGATTGTTGAGTCACCTTTATCAAGAATTGGACTAGAATGTATTACTAATGAGGTTAAGAATAAATATATTAACCTATGGCAAGAAAAATTTGAAGAATTTAGAGGAAAAGGTAAAGTATTTGATATTGACGCTATCGAGTTTGAGCATCGAGGAGGATTCTGGGAAAGATTTAGAGGTACTACATCTAATGAATATAAAGAGATGATTAGAGCTTTAAGAGAATTTAATGATCCTAATTCTAAAAATTATTTAAATTATGAAAATTTAAAAGAAAAAGCTGAAGGATATATAGCTCACAAGGAATCACAGGGTTATGGTGATACAAAGGAATATACTGGTACATCTAAAAAGAGAAAGGATTTAGCTGATGCAATCCTTGAAATGGAAGATACACATAAGGAAATTATGCAGAAGATAAAAAGTGAATTTACTCCAAGCATTAAAGTTCCTGAATCAGAAATTGAAAAAGAACAAGTGTTTGAATCAAATGATATAGTTGAGGTTATAGTTAAAAAGCCTGAGCAAATTAATGCTCAAGAAGAAAAGCCAATTGAAATTGAAGAAATTGATGATGATTCTCCAAACTTCAAAATTGATGATTTTTTAAATAATAAATAATAATCGGAGGAATATAATATGCCAACAGAATTTGAAAAGAAATTACAAAAAGTAAAATATGTATCTATGATTGATTTTTCAAAACAAATTGATGAAATCAAGGATATGGATCAAAAAATAGCATTTGCAGCAGAATATTTATTATCACATACTGAATATGTTGATTGTGCACTTGATGAGGCTATAGAAATAGCAAGAATGAAGATAGCTGATGGTGTTGCAGAATATAAGAAGATGGCTAAAGAGGCTATTTTGGCAAAAGAATCAAACGAAGCATTTCCAGAGCTTGAACCTAGGGTTGTTGATCTTAAGCCTCATGGTAATGTTTTAAATAATAAGCATCTTGATGAATTTTTAGCATATCCATCCTTATATCTAAGGAAAATTGGCAATCATAGAGTTCAAGAACTTAAAAATAAGTATGAAAATGAAGATGTCATTTTGAAAACTGAAGAAGAAAAGGCTGATAGATTTGAACATAATATCAATATATTAACTGAATATAAAATGCGTTTAGATTTAAAAGAAAAGGAAAGAGATTTTTTGCATATTAATTCTCGTTTAGAGACTAAATTTGGTAGTACTGAGGCACTTGATGATGCCTATAAAGCAGCTAAGCCAGGCTTTTTCTCTAGACTATTTAATACCACATCAGCTGAAGGAAAGTTCTTACTTAATGCCTATAAAGGATTTAATAATCATAGAAGTAATTTATATGGTAGAAAAGATTTAATAATAAGAGCTTCCAATGCTTATATGGAGCATGTTTTCCCTAATTGGAAACCAGGTTGGCCACTTCCTGATCAGCATCGTATTAATCAATTAGAGGGCACTCAAAAGGCAAGAGCGATATTAGCATGTGCTATTTTAGATTCTGCCCGTAAGGAAGAAGTGATGCTAAAAGAATATGAGCCAGCTATAAAAAATGTAAAGGATGTTGAATTTGATTTTGATCTAGATGCTGATGTTAAGAAAACAAATATCATTGATTTAGATAAGGATTTAGAGGATTCTTTTGATAATTCAATTGATAATTCATTAGAAGAAAACGAAAATAATAAAAATGATTTAGAAGTTTAAAACAAAGAAGATGTGAAATAAAAAATCACATCTTTTTTGTTGCTATTTAGTGGCACATCGTATGTTATAATGTCACTTGTAAGCTGGATGAGTATATCAGTCCTTATATAGGAGGTTATTATGGGATTATTATTTGATGCAGTTAGAAGAGAATATGAAAATATAATTAAATTTAAAGAGCTTGAAAAAACTAATTTTTTAGAATCAAGAAAATTTGATAATTATTATAAGGCTATGATGTCTCAGGTTAGAATTAATAAATATTTATCTATGATTAATGAAAAAGCTAAATATTTTTATAGCTTACATAATCTTGACTATAATGGGACTATGAAGCAATTTGATAATATAATTGGGGATTTAAAAAACGGATTTCCAGTATTTGATATTAAGGCTGATCAAATTTATGATTTTAAGCCTATATTAGACCAAATTGAGGCTGATATCAAACCTATTGAGGTTAAAACAATTGTTGAGGATGATGAGGTTAATGAATATAAGATTGTTGAACCTGAAAAGCATCTTTTAAATGATATGACTATGAGCATTAGAATGAGCTTATCCTCTCTTAATATCAAAGATTCTGAAATCAGTAGAGAGGATAGAGTAAATATTCCTACACTTTTAAATTATGTAAATGATTTAATTGTGGCTAAAGCTGATACTGATGTAATGGATAAGGTCATTGAAAATGTATCTGAAGGCACAGGAATTGAGGCTAAAAATCATGTTGAAGAATTCGCAAATAAAAACGGATATGATCCTGATGAATTAAAAAAAGCAAATGGCGGTATGGCTATGCTTGATTTTTATCCTGCAAACAACAAGCAAGGTGATTTATTAAAGGATATTAGTAATCAAGGCTTAAATCTATCAAATGAATATAAAAGTAAAATTTTAGAGTTAGATAGATTAATTACAGAAAAGAATATAATTCAAAACGCAAATGGTGGTGAATCTGATCATAAGGAATATGGTTTTACTGATTGGATTAATAAGGCAACTGAGGTTAAAGATGCTGTTGTAAAAATTAATAGTATAAAAAGTAGCCAAAGAGTTGAGAAGATTCAAGCTATAAAGGAATTTATAGAAAAGACTAAAGAATTCCAAGAAATTAATCAAAAGTATGTAGATCTTTATGAAGAAATAGAAAATAAATTTGATATAAAGAAAATATCACTTCCAGGAAATATTTATTCTGGTAGAGCACATCCATATAATGATATTAAGTCATTTAAACCAGATATTCCTAAGAATTTTGATAATGAACGTGCACCATATGGTGTAATAATTAATGGTTATGCACAGCTAAAGGCATTTTGTAATAACAATAATATAGCCCTTAAGGATTTGCTTGATAATCCTACAAAAGAGTATAGAAAGGCTGGATATGAATTTGTTAAAAATATCGATCAAAAATATGTTCTTCCAAGAGAAAATAATACACTTGGTAAAAGAATGGCTCATATCTTAGTTCAAATAGATGGTGAATATAATAAAAAGATTGGTGAATTTTCATATTCATCACGTGCATTGGAGTTCTTATGGCAAACTCAAGAACAAAATGAAAACTCAATTGACACATACATTAAGGGTAGTGCAACAGTAGGTAGCATTCATCTATTTAACCATAATGCTGATAGAATGTTTAATAAAGAAGATGATGAAGCTGATTATGATACATTAAAAAGCTTATTTGCTAGAGGCGATGAGGTTGATAATTTATTTACATTATCCAAAAATTATCGTGATGAGAATCTAGAATTAGCTAAGGATTTAGACGTGAAATATAATGAGGCAGTTACTGCTAAAGCGCATAATGCATCAGCTGAATGTAATAGAGTCTTAAAAACTATTAATGATTTCTTAACTGAAAGAAAAAATTTAGATGAGCATGAAGAGGAAATAACAGGCGGCAATGCTGTATTAAAAACTGATGCAGTATCACCAGCTAAGATATTTGCCGCAGGTAGAGAATATTTTAAAGATTATTTAGTAAAGAATAATATCAATGTATTAGATATCGCAGATAAATCTAGTAGAAATAAGGTACTAGATTTCATTAATGATCCAGTTAAAGCATTCCAAAAAAAATACGGCAATGACAATAAATTTTTCTTAGATAGACAAGATAAAACAGAAAGCTATGCTACGTTTAAAAGAGAGCTTAAGACTGAATTAAATAAGATGTATGAAAAAGAAGATACAAAGAATTTTATAGCTAATTTTGCTCAAAACAATCAAAAAGAAAACGGATATAATACAGGCAAAAGTATTAATACTATTTTAAGTGATAATAAGGGCGGATTCTTTGAAAGATATATTTTTAGAAATACATCAAAGGAATATAAGGCATTAGAGAGTGCTATGAAGGCCGCAACAGACCCAGAAAGCCCAACTAATGGTGATTATACTCAAGCTAAGGAATATGCACTAAAATATTTAGAACATAAATTACCTGATGGTGTTAATGAGGCTAACATTTCAACTACTGGTAAGAAAAGAATAGAATTCTGTAGATCAGTATTAAGAACACTTGGTGCCCTACCTCCTAAATATGAAGAGCCAAAGCTAATTAATGAAGAGGTTGAAAAACAAAATGTTTTGGTTAATGAGAATGTTATGGATAAAAAGGTAGAGGTTGCAGTTGATAATGATGATTTCCAAAAGAATTTAAATAATAATTTAGATCCAGCAGTAAAGAATAATAATAACGAAATCATTCAAAATGAAAATGAAAAAGATGATATTGAAATATCAAATGAATAATTAAAAATATTTTCGAAAAACATTATTTTTTGTTGCAGGTTTGTGGCATATAAAATGCTAAAATATAGCTGTAAAATAAAAATGGGATAATACTTTACATATTTTTATTAATAAGGAGGTATGTTTATGCCTGATAAAATTCAATTTACAACTGAAGAAAAAAACTTACTAATTCAAAAACGTAAAGAATATATTGCTGAATTTAATCAATATTTACCAGATGAACAAAAATTAGTTTATGATGAAGCTGAATTTAAAAAGCAATTAGATGATGAAGCAAATGTTAAATATTATAAATCATTAAAAGAGCTTGAATATAGGATGCAAAGACAAAAAGAGATTCATCAGAAATTGATAGAAGATTATGGTAATGTCCCAAATGATAGAGATTTATTAGCAAGATCATTTTCAAGCCAGCTAAGAGTTGATAATACCAAAGAAGCACAAGAATATAATGAAAAATTATATTTAGAGTATCAAAATGATCCAGATAAAGCATTATATAAAAGATATAAGAATGTATTAGAATTTAATCCTCAAACATTTTTAAATGTAATCGATGATAAGCAAAAGCTAATTGATTTTTATCTTAAGAATCAGGCACTTTGTGATGATGCATATGTATATACATCAACATTTGATTCTCCAGATTCTAATATCAATAAAAACCTACGTAATTCCATTTCTGGTATGCAAAAGCTAATTCAGGATTTGAATTTCCCTAGAAAGATTTGTTCAGCTGATATGGTAGATTATTTATCATTCCCAGAAATTACAATGGAGCAAGCCAATATGATTGCGGCTGGTAATCCAACTAAGTATATGGGATTAGGCACAAAGATGTCTGATAAATTTAATCAATTACTTACTCCTGTAAAGGCAGAAGAAACAAAAGAAGCATATAAAATTATTAAAGATCATGGCTTTACATTAGGAAAAGGATTCTTCTTAAAATATGTAGCAGAAGAACATGATCCAAAAACTAATACAACAAAAGAAATATCAGTTGATGATGGTATTAGAAAGCTTAAGGATAATCCTAATGTAACTGTTAGAGAAAGAACTGTTGATGAAATAAGAGAATTAATTAGGATTAATAAAGTATATGATAGAGAATATGTTGATATATGGCAGCATAAGTTCTCTGAAAAATATGATTATAAGCCTTATGATTTTGATGCTATTAAAAACGCAAATAAAGGTGGATTCTTTGAAAGGTTCTTTAGAACTACATCAAGAGAATACAATAATTTTATTAAAGCATTAGAGGATTTTAATGATCCAACATCACCAAAATTTGGTGATAAGAATCATTTAAGAGACAGTGCACAAGCATATTTAGATCATAAAACTGCCCAAGGCTTATCATTTAATCATATTGATAACACTGGTAGAGGTAGATTAATATTAGTCACTTCAGTTATCAATGCTATTGATGAAATGGATGATGATTATAATCAAATAAATACTGAAATAAATAATAGAATATTTAGTGAAACAACTCCTACCCCAACTCCTACAAAGGAAGCATTCCTAACAGGGGCAGAAGTTAATGATAATTTCATTAGTAATAATATTGAAAATATACCTGATCCATTAGTTAAAAATAACGAATTGGATTTGTAATACCATATCCCCCGAGGAGCAATGCCAATTGCTCCTTTTCTATTGCACAAAAAAAGGAAGCCTTCGCTTCCTATTATGCAGTTTCTTTTAATGTTAATGTTCCTGAACCGCTATATGTGCAACCTTCACTATAAGAATCAGTAAATTTAACAGAATTATCACTTGCTGCAAATGAAATTGTACAAGTATATTTAGGTTCCTTTGGAACTTGGATTAATAATGCAGCTTGATTAAATACTACCTTATAATTATTTTGCTCATATGTAGGTGTTTCAGCATGTGTTTCAGCACTTTCACTTACATAAACCTTTATAGAAGTTTCTGTTAAATCAAAATGATAATAATATTGTTCCTTAACAAGTCCAGAAATATAACTACCATAAGTTATTGTTGGGAATGTTGTAGGCATTTTATGAATATAAGTAGATAATGATGAGCTACCAGTTGATGAACTTGTTACAGTGCTCATTTCAAATGTTTCTTTGCCTATTAATGATGTTGTTTTATAAATGAAATTTTCTTTATTATCTTTTGTAAAATATATTGCATGAGTATCACCATATTCAACAAATTTGATATCTACTTCAAAATTTAGTGTTCCTTGACCTGCTATATATTTACTGTATTCATTACCTTCATAGGTAACACTTTTTAATTTTTTAGTTGTCTTGTTAATTGTATAGATTTCACTAGAAACATAATAGTTCCCACTTTCAACATCTTCACAATCATTTACTTCAACAAGTTCTCTAGTTTTAGTAGTTGTTGGATCTAGTGTAACAGTTGCTGGAGTTGTTGATGGTTTAGTTCCAGTTGAAAATGAACATGCTGATGCTGTTGACAAGAATAGTACTGCTAATGCTGGTAAAACGATTCTAGATTTTTTCATTATTTGTTTCCTCCTTTTTTACATTAAATACAAATAATTTTCTACCTATATAATTCATAATTAAGACAATAATTGTCATTAATACCTTAAAAAATAATTTCCAGAAATCAAAATCAACGATTATATGCCATGTTACTTTACCAAAAAGTGGACTAGCAAGTAACATACCAAGTTCTGTTAATCCTAGTCCTAATAAACTTAGGATAACAAATTTTAAAAATACAATCTTTGACTTTGTTTGTTTTTCTGTAATATAACGATATACAAATTTTTGTAAAAACCAATTAACTAATAATCCTGTTGTAAATCCTAATGCTGTAGCAATAAAAATATTTAATCCAGCATCTTTATTTAATACATCTTGATTCATTTTAGGAAGAAGTAATAGATTGAATAAATAGAAGATAGCATAATCACAAATTGTGGCAATACCACCTACTATTAAAAATCTTATTATTTCTTTAAATATGTCTTTCTTACTTTGATTCATCATATGCCTCGATATTAGAATCCTCTTCAATGTAGATAGGTCTACGCTGAGTTTGCTTTCTCACATCATATAGAAGACGGAATAAATAGAAAAGAACAATGAATAGAAGTAGGAATAAGGCATCTATTCTAACTGGATTCCAGTCAAATGCATCAAAGCTTTTAGCTTGGACTGCATTATATATTCCACGTCCTGTATCAAAGCATAATAAGAAGAATACTAGCCATGCGACAACCTTTGGAATATATTCATAAAACCTTGAGAATTCTCTGATACCTAATACTGCATAATGGAATAATTTTTTAAAATTCCATTTTGTAGTACCTGCACTACGCTTTTGATAATCAAATTCAATAACCTTTTGTCTAAATCCTACAAAATGATATATTCCTTTTGTAAATCTTTCATGATCTTTTATTGATAAGAAGGCATCAACAGCCTTTTTATCAAGTAAGCAATAATCTCTAGCGCCTTGTGCCATGCCTTTATCCTTTGTTACAAAGGCATATACCTTATAAAACGATAGACTGAAGAAGGCACTAAGCTTAGAACCACCATGACGATTCTTTTGTCTTGTGATAACTAGGTTGTAACCATCCTCGTGTGCCTTTAATAAATCTGGTAACAAAAATGGAGGGTCTTGCAAGTCAACATCCATTATAATTGCGGCATCGCTATTCATTTTCTTTGCTGCCTCAAGACCTGCATACATTGCAGCTTCCTTGCCAAAATTACGAGAGAATGATAAATATTTTATTCTTTCATCCTTTAAGGCAAGTGATTTCATAATCTCAAGGGAATTATCCTTAGAGCCATCATTTACAAAACAGATATTAAATTTATAATCATCATTTAAAAACTTTATAACCTCATTGTAATAAATCTCTATTGTTTCTTTTTCATTATAACAAGGTACGACGATAGTTATTATTTTTTTATCCATTTACTATCACCTTCTTTTTCTTAATGTAAAGCCCATAACTTGTAATTAATATAGTATTATATACTATAAATCCAAGAAGTGTCAATTTAGAGCTATCATAAAAATATTTAGGCTCATAATTTAGGGTAATATTAACATCCCTAACATCATTTGGAACAATAATTCCTAAAAAGCCAGCATCAATATTACATGTTTGATAAGTATCATTTGTTAGCTTCCAGTCATCTGAATATGTAAACGCAGTTTTAACAATTAATGGCTTATTTTTATCATTAGTGAATTTAATATTCATAGTTTCACCTTTGAAGCTATATTCACGATTTTTATATTCTCTTTGCTTAACTAAATATTCATCATATAAATCATAATCAAAGCCCCAGGCCTTAACATAAGCAGAAGTAGTCTTTGAATTAGTAGGAATAAGTAGCATTGTAGGAGTGTAGGTATCCTTGAATGCTAGATTATAATGAATTGGATGATATGATTTTTGTTCTTCACCATTTTCATCCTTGTATTTGCTAACTAAATAAAAGTGATGATTGCTTTGAGATGTTATTTCAGTTGAACTAACTGAAAAATATACCATATCATGAGCGAATAATTTTTGATATTTTGAATCAGTTAAATCATATGCAAAATAACCATTACCATCAAATTTACCATCATCAAATCTTGTTAATGTATAGCTTGTAACATTAGGATTATTAAAAATAGAAGTATAAAAATCGTTATAATTTGTTGTATCTATTTTTGATTTAATGATTTTATCATAGTTGTTATAAGCCTTAATTTCATCATCTTTAGCATCATCAGCAGGCTTATTTAAAGCTTTTACATAACCATAATTTAAAAGTGTTAAATCCTTAGTAAATGTCTCTGAATTCATTGCGGCATTAGTAAATATTTTATCATATACCATGAATTCATATACTTCTTTTTGTTCATAATAAATTGTATTATCAATTGTTCCTAAATGGGTGTAATATTTTTCTGGTAAATGTACATAATTAGCACAATCATTATCCGCAACTACATATTTATTTGCAAATATTGGTGATGTTAGCAAGTTATATCCATAAATACTACCTCTAGACCAGCTTGTGTTATATTTATTATGGAATACATTTGTATAATCATTTAATGGAGTATTATAAAATGATTGGAAGAAGTTACCATAATTTGTCATTCCTAATATGACATTTGTGTTAGTTAAGGCATTAGCCTTATCTGACATCATATTAGTTCTAAAATTATAAGAATAATTAGTTAATGATTTTAAGGTATTCATTCTCTTATTTACTGCTTGTTCATTTTGCATATAATCACGAGATCCTACATTAGAAAATGTTATAACACCTGAAAATACTACCTCACCAAAGATGACAAGCATAATTAGTGTGTATGATAATTTTAATAATTTATATTTCTTAATTAATTGGAAGATGAATCCTAAAAGTAGAAGTAAGATATATATTCCAATAAATATTAATGTACCAATCAAAATTGGATAGAAATATGCATCTCCTTGTGAATAGTGGATGAATATTTCTGGATTAGTGATAACTACTAAGCTTAAGGTTATAAAACCAGCAATCAAGACTATAAGTGGTGCAATCTTAATAAAATTATTATCACCAACCTTAAAATCCTTTTTATTCATCGCTAAGCCCATAGCGTAGAAATTAAGCATATATGGGATGAAAAACCACCTAGAATATGGAATCATTGACACGGTAAATATCATTGCAAAAATTGGCATACAAAACATTAGGTTAAATAATATTAACCAAATCTTTAGCTTCCACTCTCCTTTACCTCTTGTGAAGAAGAAATATGCTAAATAAATTATACCGCCACTTGTCATATAAAATGTAGCATGCTCTCTCATGTAGTCTCCTGCACTAATTAGGCATAGACTAAATGGAGAATTAGGTATAAAGTAGTTACACCACATTGTGAAATAATGTCTAACTGATATTTTTAAATTCTCACCACTACCAGTTGTATAATACCAAAGTGATGGATCAGGCTTAGAATCATTTCTTGATGATTCATTTAATACATAAGAAATAGAAGGTATTAATATTACCGCAGCCATCATTACACCAAGTAATACTAAACCGATAAATTCAAAAAATCTTATATAGAATTCTTTTGATAATAAGAAGAATCTTTTTAATTCCATTGAATATCTTATAACATAAAATACTGCGAAGAAGGCAAGTATCATATATCCTATATAATAATCATATAGAATTACACAAAATACATAAATTGGAACTAATAAATAATAAAATCCCTTTTTATCAATTAATAAATCAACTATTAACATTCCAAGTGGAACATAAAAGCTAATTCCAAGGTAAACTGGGAATACCATCTCTGCTTGAGTGATACCACCAACAAAATAGATAAGACCTAATAACAAGGCAACTTTTGTATTACAATTCTTCCTTACAAAGAAGTAATATAAAATTAACGATCCAAAAGCTACTCTTAATAAATTAGATAATACATAAGCCATCTCTGTAGGCATAAGTAAAGAGAATAAATAGCCAATAAATAAGAATATATCTAGTGGAATATAATAGACGCTTGCAAAAAAGGATGTACCACCAAATAAGGTTCTATCATATAAAGATACCTCACTAGCTTTAAGCCTATTTAAAAAGCCTACAGCATAGGCATGGTATTGAATTATATCATCAGTGCTACAGTTTAAAAAAGTGTTATAAAAAGAAGGATAAATAAGTAATACTGCAACTATGATGAATAATATTATTGAAAGCAAAATTGCTGTTTTTGTTTTTGATTTAAAAGTACAAAGCCAAAAATTTATTAATCTATTAATAAATGTTTTGAATTTAGACTTTTTTATAGTTTCTTCCATATTTTTCTCCTAAAAACCTATGTTGCATTATATCATAAATTGTGCTCTTTTCATATACTAAAAAAATTATTTTTTTAGACTTGTTTTCTTAGTATTTTCTTAATATAATAGAGTGTAAAGTTGGGAGGGTTGGTACCATGTTTGAAGACTACGATGATGAATATTTAGATTATGAAGATGAAGAAGTTCATTATGATCCAAATGAAGATATGGAAGCCTATTATGACTTCAATTTATTAGATATTTTAGAAGACATTGATATCAATTCTCAAGATTTATCTAGAACAGAAATTAATTCGATTTTAAATCAAAAGTAGGACTTATTTATGAAGATGATTAGTTGGAATGTCAATGGCATTCGAGCATGCTTAGAAAAAGGTTTTATGGATTTCTTTAAATCGGCTGATGCCGATTTTTTTGCCGTACAAGAGACAAAAATGCAAGAAGGACAAAGAGACTTGGATGTTGAAGGCTATTATAGATTTATGTCTAGTGCCGAGAAGAAGGGCTATAGTGGTACATTAATCTATACAAAACATAAGCCACTTAATGTTATATATGGCATTCATGGACTATATAATGATGAGGGTAGGGTAATAACATTAGAATATGATAAATTCTATTTTGTTAATGCATATGTACCTAATTCTAAAGAAGAGCTTGCAAGACTTGATTATCGTATGGTATATGAAGATAATTTAAGAGAATATTTAAAGGAATTAAACGAGAAAAAGGTAGTAATCTATTGTGGGGATTTAAATGTTGCCCATGAAAGAATAGATTTAAAAAATCCAGATGCAAATACTCGTAATCCAGGCTTCTCAAATGAAGAAAGAGAAAAGATGACAATGCTTTTAGATGCTGGCTTTACTGATACATTTAGATATTTATATCCAAATGAGGTTCAATATAGCTGGTGGAGCTATAGATTTAATTCTAGAATGAAAAACATTGGCTGGAGAATTGATTATTTTATTGTTTCTAAGGCTTTAAATAATCGAATTATCGATGCTAAAATCCATTCTAATATCTATGGCAGTGATCACTGCCCTGTAGAACTAGATATTAATTTAGATTAAGAGATCTTACTTAAAAAGTAAGACCTTTTTTCTATCTATCAATTTTAATTAAAAAATGTTATAATATAATACTACATTCTTGGTTTTAAAGGAGTGATTAAATTGAAAAAGATATTAATTACGCTTTGTGTATTATTTTTATCAATTTTAGTATTATCATCTTGTGACTTGTTTAAGCTTGGTGGAGGATTTTATGCTGTTGGCAATCCGACTACTAAAGAAAATCCTCCACAGCTTACGACAACTAATAATGCAGTTAGTACTACACCTACTCAAGGTGAAGTAGAACCGACTACAACAACTACAGTTCAAGATGGTAGTAAAACAACTACGACTACAACTACTACCACAAATTCAGGTGGCTCTAGTGTTACGTCAAAGCCTACAAAGCTTGCGGCTCCTGAAATGGAATGGCATGGTGATGATTATACTTGGAAGGCAGTAGCACATGCAGACTATTATTATTTCCACTATGGAAGTGATAAAGTTAAAGTTACAGGGCTAACTTATACATTTAATCCAAAAGTAGATTTTAATGGTAAAGTCTATGTTACAGCATGCTCAAATAACCCACTATATTTAGAAAGTGATGAATCAAATTTTATTTGGATTTCAGTGCTCGCTTAAGGAAAATGGCTTCGGCCATTTTTTTAATATTTTTATCTATTTTTTAATAGATAAGTTGTGTTATAATATGGTGCAAGGATGTGAGATTATATGGGAAAAAGATTTAGAATGTCTACAGCACTTGATGTAGATGACTTATTATTAGAATGTATTCCATATGCCATAAAATTAGCTAACGAAAAATATAAATTTAATCCACCTATTACAATTCATGAGGTAGATAGATGGGGTAAACTTGATTCAAGAGCTGATATTATTTTTGAATTTTTTAAAGATCCTAATTTTTTTAAAAATCAACCAGTTATTGCTGGAGCTAAGGAATTCGTTAGAAAATTAAGTGAATTAACTGATGTTTATATTGCAACATCAATTTATCCAGAATTTATGGGAATAAGAGCTGAAAAGATTATCAAAGAATTCCCAGAAATTCCTCAAAGCCATATCTATATGGGATCTTCGAAGGAACTTCTAAATGTGGATATTTTATTTGATGATGGTATGCATAATGTATTTAAATCTAATGCGGCCTACCCAATTTTGATGCGTAGACCATGGAACCAAAACGCAACAGGTATGCTTGCGGTAAATAATTATGATGAATTTTTAAAGCTTTTAGAGGTTATAACAAAAAGCTATTCATTCAAGGAAGGCTCATTTAAATCACCTGGCATCATTATTTTAGTTGGACCATCAGGCGCTAGTAAAACTGAGCTTGCTAATGAGCTATTAAAAACTATTCCTAATTTAGAAAAGCTAAAAAGCTATACAACAAGAGTTCCTGGTGAGAAGGCAGATGATTGGTATAAATACATATCAAAAGCTGAATTCAATAAGATGCTAGATAATAATGAATTATTTGAATCAACAATGTATGCAGGCTATGGCTATGGTTCTAAAAAAAGTGATGTTGAGGATATCTTAAATAGCGGCAAGAGTGTGCTTGCAGTAATGGATATTTGTGGTGCGATGTCTATTAAGACAAATTTTGAAAATGTTGTTACTATTTATATAAATAAGGATAAAAAAGAATTAATTAGTGATATATTAGAAAAGAAGATTGATAATCAAGAAAAAGTAAATCGTATTGTATCTTTAGATGCTGAAAAGAGAAATTCTGAAATATGCGATTTTGAAATTGATTATGACGATGTTGAAAAGATGGCACTAAATATTAAAGAATTATTAAAAATATAAAAAAATTAGGCTGTTAGGAGGCTCGTTTAACGGGTTTCTTAATAGCATATTTTTTATTTATATAGCATTGCTTCACGATTGTGGCAAAATAAAAATGGATGATTAATTATGGAAGATATTATAAATAATGTAAAAAAAGAAGTTGAATTATTATTAAACACTGATAGATCAGGTCATGGTATGGAGCATATAGAAAGAGTATTAAATCTTTCTTATAGTTTATCTAAAAATATGGAAGCTAATAAGCTTATAATATCATTAATAGCATTGCTTCATGATGTTGATGATTATAAGATTTTTGGCATGGAAAATGCTAAGAATTTAAGTAATGCAAATAAAATATTAAATAAATATATTGCTGATGAAGATATTAAAGATGTCATTTTAACATCCATATCACAAATTGGTTATAGTAAAAGACTTGAAGGCATTAAACCACAATATCTTGAGGGCATGATAGTATCAGATGCTGATATGCTTGATGCAATGGGTGCTTGTGGGCTTACAAGAAGCATTGCATATGCCTTATCCAAGGGAAGAAAGGTGTTTGATCCTAATATATTTCCAAGCTTGGATTTAGATGCAAATGGATACAGAAAAGAAAATGATACAACAATGATCAATCATGTTTTTGAAAAGCTATTAAAACTTAAAGATTTAATGCTAACAGATAGTGCTAAAAAAGAAGCATTAATTAGACATGAATTCATGGTTGAATTTTTAAATGAATATTTTGAAGAATTGAATTTAACTGATTGGCAAATATATTTAGAAAAATATTTGGGAGTGCTTCATAAATAACAGGTATGAAACTATAGGTTATAATAATGGCTTATAGTTTTTTTAAAAAGGTTTGGTTGACTTTAAATCTACTCAAATGTATAATAAACTTAGAGGGTAAGAAAATGAAAAATATAATTGTTAAAGATAAAATAATTAATGTAACAGGTGTTAATGACGAAGATTATGTATCATTAACAGATATAGCAAGAATAAAAAATACTGATTTTCCTTCTGATGTTGTTAAGAATTGGTTAAGACTTAAGAGCACAATAGAATATTTGGGACTATGGGAATCTATCAATAATTTGAATTTTAATTCGGTCGAATTCGATGCCTTTATGAAATCTGCCGGATCGAATGCATTTGTATTGACACCTTCAAAGTGGGTTAAGGAAACTAATGCAATAGGCATAAGATCTGGAAGAGGTAAATATAGCAGTGGAACATTCGCTCATAGAGATATAGCTCTTGAATTTGCAAGTTGGATTTCACCTGAAGTTAAGCTATATATTATTAAAGAATTTCAAAGATTAAAAATAGAAGAAAGTGAACAACTTGAATGGCAAGGTAAAAGATTATTAACTAAGATTAATTATCTTATTCATACAGATGCT
>OCVV012860089.1_pt1 | contig 16822 bp, 15 predicted proteins | sample 1539721 | NCBI WGS metagenome assembly OCVV01 (sample SAMN02144230, study PRJEB22623) | gut metagenome | biome: sheep rumen | host: Ovis aries | place: New Zealand | reverse complement strand
ACTTTCAAATAAAGAACTAAGTAGAGATTCCTTTAATTGATATATATATGAACCTGCTACATTATATTTTTCTTTTGCATTTTCAAACATTGCATTAAAGTCTTCTAATGTAATAAATTTAAGATTAACACTATTCTTAACAACTGGTTTGTCATCTTGATATGGAAGATTAATAACTACTTTAGATTTAACATCTACTTGATATAAATTCTTTTTATTATCTTCTAAATCAGATGCATATACATCTCCTTTTAAAGTATAGTCAAAAGTAATTTCTGAACCTCTTTTATATATTTGAGTAAAATCTAAATCTACTATCTTTGTATTATCTTCATTTACAACAAATTTATAACCATTTCCAATTGGAACAATTGTTGTTTTATATGTTGTTTTATCATTCTTATAAGAAACGTCTATTCCATAGAAAGAACTTCCAAATAAAGCAGTATAAATTCTTACATTAACATTTCCTTCAAAAGTAGATTGAACTTCCATTTCTTTAGTTAAATCAATCTTAAGTGTTGATGGATCAGTTCCAGTTAAATTAGCATAATTACTTAGGAACAAATTAGAATTTCTAAGAGTATTATAAAAACCATTTTTAAATCCTCTTAAAGTATTCTTATTAATATTAAATGTAACAACATTAGCAGTTTTACTACTTCCATTTATATTAACTGATTCAATACTTTGAGAAGCCCCAACTGAATGTAGACCATTTACTATTGCACTATAAATAGAACTTTGTAATACAGCAAAATCAATACTATTTTGTCTAAAGTTACTATTAAATTCATCTAATAATGGAAAATCAGTATGAATAAAGTTTTCATATAAATCTTCAAACTTAATATATATTTTAGAATCATTAATATAAAAATAATATTTAATTGGATTCTTTCCAAGTAGCTCATCATTTTCAACAATAGAACTAACATTTCCATTTACTTGAACATAGTCACCCATTGAGTAACCATATGAACCATTTATCTTAGTTCCATATATATCAGTATTTTCTTTTACTGTTGCATCTATTTCATAAGTACCAATTCTTTTAGATGCATCTCTGAAGTATGGAGCAATATAATTATTTACTCCACTTAAAACAGCATCAATTCGTTTATTAGAAGTGGTAAATTCTACAGAATAGAAGAAATATCCTCCTCCACCTAAAATTACTAATATTACTAAAACAATAAGTAATACTCTAACATTCTTCTTAGCCTTTTTAGCAAGTATTTTATCTTCATCACTTATAGTTGAACCTACTTTACCACCATTAATCATTGCATTTGGATCTTGTATAGCATTAACAAATGAACCATTTTGAATACCAGCAGCAATATTTTCAGGAGTTTCATTACCAGTAGTAACACTTACTGCACCATTAGGTTGAACCATGCCAGGATTTACAAGTGGTTTATTAGGATCATCTACAGGACTTAATAAAGTTCCATTATTATTAACTGTTGGAACGCCATCTACTTGATGAGTTTGTGCTAAACCAACTTGACTCATATTAGGTGGTGCAATTGTATTTTGCACTGGTGTACTTGGAGTTTGTGCACCTGTATTATTGGAAGGCATAACCGGTGGTGCAATACTAACATTAACTCCATTAACAGATGGTGTAATTCCACTTGGAACTTGATTAACGCCATTTATATTTGGATTATTTTGATTATCCATATTTATCACCCTTCTTTTCTTTTAATCTATCTATTTTATTCTATTAATTGGACAAGTAATTGTTTCATCTTCAAAGTCACATAAACAAATAGAATCACTACAATTACATTCTAAGTCTGATGTACAGTTTGATAAGAATATATTTCTATAATCACTAAACCAATCAGTAAATCTTAGGAATGTACTAAATTTAGTATTAATACTATTAAACTCTTCATCACTTATTAAATTAATAGCTTCGCTTTCTCCTAATTTTTCTTTAGAGTAACTTGGTTTTAAATCATCATCATATTTAATCTTAAAATCTGTTAAGAATTCATCACTATCAAATGTGATATTAATCTCACCATGTTTAACATTAACCATTTCATTTTGAATATGTGATAATGAACCAGAATAAATATTCTTTTCATTTAAATTATAATCAAAATAATATTTATTAGTTGCAATATCAAGTACATATTGATGAGTACCATTTCCTTTATATACTCCTTCAATTCTATATACCTTGTCTCCACTATAATAAATAGAAACAGTTAATACATCATTAAAATTATTAGAATGATTATACTCAAATGTCTTACTATAGTCTTCAAGGAAAGATCTAGTCTTATTTTTATCATATTTTAAGGCATCAGCAAATTCATTTATAAACTGTGAATCTTCAAGCAATGTTGAAATAAATGTATTCATAAATGAGCTCATTAGTTTTCCATCAAATTCAATGTATGCTCTATCAAACGTCTGCTTTTCTCCACGATAATTTATAGTTTGGTCATCAGTTCTAACACTTAAATCTTTAATTGATGCATTCAAAGCATCATGAAGACTAGAAATTATCTTTTTAACATTATAATTTTGAAAACTATATAAATTACTTAAATTAGATAAATCAGATGATAAAGTCTTTTCATATAATTTATCCGCTTTTAAATATACAGTTGATCCATCTAAAACCAAACTAAATGGAAGTAACTCAGAAACAAATTGAACATCATCTGTACTATAGTTTCCATTTAATTCAGCATTATAAGCTAAGTAATTCTTTTTAATATCGAAAGCATATTTACCATTCGTATATGCTTTATATGAATTATTTAAAATAAATTCTACATCTGCTTTACCAGTGTGATCTTCATCTAATATATTATCATCAAGATAATTATATATAGCATCACTTACACCAAGAAAGTATTCTCTACCATTTACTTTTCTTCCACCTTTAAATGCAGAAACAATTAAGAATATAAAAACTATAATTATAACTACAACTAAAGCTAGGCCAGCAATAATATATTTTTTATTAGCTGGTTCTTTTAAATATTTATTAACAACCTTTAAATCAAACTTCTTATCATTATATATTTCAGTTGAATCTCCTAAATCCACAGATTCTACATAATGAGCATTAGGATCTATTTCTTGATTACAAAACATGCATATTTTTGATGTATTAGGTACAATCTTACCACAATGATTACATTGCATATTTATCACTACTTTCCTACTATAAATAGTATAAGATAAAACGTTAAAAATAACAATATTTCATGTTTCCAAAAAAATTATAAAAAACAGTAAAAAAAACTTGCACAGGCTTAAAATATATGGTATTATTAGTCTTGTCAATGGGGGATTAGCTCAGTTGGCTAGAGCACCTGCCCTGCACGCAGGGGGTCACGGGTTCGAGTCCCATATCCTCCACCATTTTGACATTCAAGCAACCGTTCGGTTGCTTTTTTCATGTCTTTTTTTATTGGACAACTCTATTCTATTTTGTTATTATTAATATAAGATAGGATAGATGAATAATGAATATAAGATTGATTAAATTAAAATATTCGCTTATAGCATTTATTATTGCCTTAGTTCCATATATCATTTTAATATCTATTATTAAAAGACTTGATAATGTAACTATAATTCATATAAATACACTTATAATCTTTGGTCTATTAACCGCAAGCGCTAATGCAATTTATACATATTTTTCAATTACTAAGAAAATAAAAAATCAATCTATTTAAAGATTGATTTTTTTTATTGTAAATTCTTCTTTGGTCCACATGTAGGTCCACTGCTGCTACCTGCTGCTGGTGGAACGACTTCACAGTTATAATATTTAGAACAATCTGAATAACTTATTACTGAACAATTATCGGCATGTCTTGGAGCATCCGCTCTTTGTTCACATACTGGTGCAGTTCCACCATGTTGTTGAACTATACAGTTTGAATATGAAGGGCATTCAGTAACAGAAAGAGCTGAACAATTTTCAGAATATCTCAATTCTGGTGTAATTGATCCTGTAGTCTTACATTTACCAGGACTTAATAGACAATCTTTACAAGTTGCATAGTCTGTTTCAACAGATGAGAATAAGCTAAAAAAGCCAAATATAGCATCAAGAAGTGTTGGTACAAAGAATACTAATATACCAACTGCTATTTTTCTTCCAAACGCATACGCAGACTTTTTAAGTTCCGTATCCGCATCAGCCGTTACAGCTTTAAAGAATGTAAATGTTCCTTGAACAATTAATATAATAGGAACAACAAGACGAGCAATTTGTAAGAAAAAACCTAAAAATCTTAAAACATTTCTTACTGAAGGTTCATCACAAAAGTTTTTTCCAACTTCATCAGTATCATTAAAATATGGATTGGTAGTTGTTATCTCTCCTGCATAAACAGGACTAATAGCTGTTACACCAACAAAAGTAAATGTTAAAGCTATCAAAAGTAATTTTATATATTTCATATAATCACCTCATTCTAAAATAATTATACTTACAATTTAGAATTATTACAATTTAATTAATAATTCTTTACAACTAAATATAATCTTTAATTTTATCTAGTGTTGCATCATCAACACTATCTTTTATCTTTAAATAATTACTATATAAATTAAGTTTAGTTTCATAGTCATTAAGTTTATTTTTAACTTCAATTAAAGACTTAGAAACAGCATTTTTAGAAATACTATTATTATCAGCAATTTCTTCCATAGTTAAATTATCAAAATAATAATCTTCAAAATAACTACATTCCTTCTCTGTTAATAGTTTCTTATAGTAGTCATATAAACTAGTTAAATATAAAGTTTCTTCCATCTTACATCATATCCTTAAATAAACCATAAATATAATCTTCAATATCAAATGTTCTTAAATCTTCCATTTGTTCTCCAAGACCAATGAACTTAACAGGAATACCAACATTTTCTTTAATAGCAAGAACTATACCACCTTTAGCAGTACCATCAAGCTTAGTTAAAACTATACCAGTTATATTAGTAATACTTTTAAAACTTTCAGCTTGGCTGATTCCATTTTGTCCAGTTGTAGCATCAATTATTAAAAGTGTTTCATGAGGAGCATTTGGAATATGTTTTCCAATTACTTTATTAATCTTTTCAAGTTCATTCATTAAGTTAACTTTATTTTGAAGTCTACCAGCAGTATCAACTAAAACAATATCTACATTTTCTTCTTTAGCCTTTACTAAACCATCATAAATAACTCCAGCAGGATCTGCATTATCTCTTCCATAGAATAATGCGCCTGTACGATTCGCCCATTCTTCTAATTGAGGAACAGCGCCTGCTCTAAAAGTATCTCCTGCAATAAGCATAACCTTTTTCCCTTGAGAAATATATTTATGAGCAAGTTTACCAATAGTAGTAGTTTTACCTACTCCATTTACTCCGACCATTAAAATAACAGTAGGTCCTTCTTCAGCCATATTAATCTTATCAGTTAAGTTTTCACCCTCAACATAAATCATTAATAATTCATCAACAATTACTTCTGTTAAATAAGATGTATCGGTAATATTTTCATGTTTAACTCTATCTCTTAATCTATCCATGAACTTAAATACTGTATTAACACCAATATCCGCACTAATAAGTATTTGTTCAAGTTCTTCATAATATTCTTCATTTACCTTAGTAAATTTCTTACCTAATATACTTAATTGAGAAACAAATTCCTTACGAGATTTTTCAAGACCTTTGTCATATACAACTAAGTCTTTATCTTTCTCAGTTAAACCAAAGAATCCAAGTAGTCCTTTTTTCTTTTTAGGAGTTTCTTTTACTTCTACTTTTTCCTCTTCAGTTTCTTCTTCTGTTTCTTCAGGAACTTCTTCTTCTACTTCTTCCTCAGCAGTAGTGTCTTCTTCTATGAATTCATCAAGTTCTTTTTCAACTTCTTCATCACTTTGTTCTTCTTCCTCTTCTTCTTGAACTTCCTCTTCTTCTACTACTTCTTTATCATCTTCTTCATCTTCACTAACAACTTCTAAAGCAGTCATTAATTCTTTTTCTTCCTTGAACTCCTTACGAGATTTTTCAAGGTCTTCATCATCTTCTACATCAATAGTAATTTCTTTTTTATTTGTTTCTTCTTTTACTTTTTTTGGAGTCTCTTCTTCTTTTATTTCTTCTGCTTCTTCTTCAAGTTCAAGTTCTTTTTCTATTTCTTCTTCTCTTTCTTTTTTAGAAGCAAACATTTCTTTAAATTTTTGAAATAATCCCATTATTAATCACCAAAAACCTTTCTATAAAAATCATTAGAAATAATTAATTTACTCATTTTAAATTTTAAATCAACTAAATTATTTATTCTATCAATATAATCTGCTGTAAGTTCTTCATCACTAAATGACTCAGCAGTATTACCTGAATAATTATATCTTCCCTTATCAGTTATCCAACTCTTATTATTAAATATAACTAAACCTTCTTCATCTGAGAATACATCATTACCCATAAGTAGTCTAGAGTCATAAGTAATACCAAACATATTTAGAAGGGTTGGTAATATATCTATACTAGATACATACTTGTCTACTTTTACGCCTTCTATACTTGGATTATATATTATAAGTGTGTTCTTATACAAGTCAAAGTTTTCATTTGAAATACTTGGATCATACTCTCTTATTTGATCAAAAGTTAATCCATAAGGATAATGATCTGGTGCAATAACTAAAACAGTATCATCTAAAATTCCTTTTTCTTCTAACTTGTTTATTAATAGTTCTAATGATCTATCAAACTCTATTTGAGTTGCCATGTATGCTTTTATAGCATCCCCCGCATTCATATCACTGACTAAACTTTTATTCTTATTAGCCATAGCATTTCCACCAAAATTATATGCTAAGTGACCACTTATAGACATATAATAAGCCAAAAATCTATCACTATCACTATAAATTGGAAAACTTGAATTAATAACATCAATATCACTTGTAGGCCATTGATCAGTAATACCTGTTAATGGTTTATCATATCCTTTATGATTTCTATCATATCCATAGTAATTAAAACCTAAATTAGGATATGTTAAATCTCTCTTGTAATAATTAAATGTCCATCCATGGAAACCATATGTATCATACTTATAGTCTTTTAAAATGTTTCCTGGTGCAAAAGGCAAATCAACACCAATTGTAGATGTCATAGAACAAGTAGATACTCCTGGTAAAAGAGATAAAAGATTAGTAAACTCTCCATCACTTGTAGAACAATTATAAATTGGTTGATAATAGTTATTAAATATAAATGAAGAGTTAGCAAGTTTATATAAAGTTGGTGTATATTTTTCATTTACAGCAAATGGATAGAATCCCTCTGCAGTAATAAATATTAAATTCTTACCAGCAAATATACCTGTATATTCATTTTGATTAGTAGGTTTTTGAACACTAAAATACTTATACATTGACTTTATAACTTCATCACTTTCGTTTTCTATTAAACTATCAAAATCAATATCAGTAACATTATATAAAGTATCTTCATTTAAAGAAAACTCATTAAAATAATTATAATTAAAAGATTCTTTAAAATTTGTTATTACCTTAAATGTATTAGTTAAAAATGCACTAGATAAACCTAATCTATTAGTTGATTCATATAAGTCATTGGACTTATATAAAATATCATAAGTACTCTTAGGAACATCAAAAGTAATTCTTGCACTTGTAATACACATACTTGCACTTGCAAGTAATAATCCTCCAAAAATATATAGTTTTCCCTTTTCTATAACAGTTTTTTTTCTTAAGAAGAAAACAAGTAATGCAATCAAAGGAATTATATAACCAATAAGTACAAAACGATTAGCTATAACATGATCAACAATTGCATAAGTAAAGTCTTCTGCTTGGTCCATATAACGTAATCCTTCAATACCACATATAGTTTTATAAAAACTATAGTATATTGTCTCAGCTGAAAATATAAAAAATATTATAATCCATATAAGAAAACTAATAATTTTATTTACCTTTTTATTTTTAAAAAGACTCATAATAAAAGTAATTATAACACTTATAAATAAAGTAAAAATAGCAATATAGAAAAAACCTACACCACCTGTTTTAATCACAAAAAACTTGAATAAAAATTCAAGTATTAGTATATAAAAATAATTAATTAGGAATAACTTGGTAAAATTTATTTTCATATTGTCCCCCCTAAAAAAGTCATCTATTTAACACAAGTCTTATAATTTACTCCATCTCTAGCAAGAACATCAATGTCTTTTAAAACATAATATCCATTTTTATTTAATTCAACCGTAATATTAGCTTTTAAACCACATTTATTATTACTTGCTTCAGCATTATACTTTTCAAGATCTATATATTTTCCCATAAGTGAACTATCAAAATATACTGTTCTAGTAACTATTGGAGAACCTTCAGTTCTTTTGCAATACTCATTTTTCTCGCATCCACCTACATACTCAAGGAAATTATATCCATAGTATTCTCCATCATTACCATCACTTGTTACTGGTTTAATAGTAACTTTCCCATCAGACTCAATAACATCAGTTAAGAATTCTTTACCAGCATCTAAAAATGATTTAAATTCTGACTCTTTAATATTATTTCTACTTTCTCTAGTAATTCTTATAACAGAACTAGATGTTAAAACTAGTAACATTCCTATTACCATGATAACAGCTAATAACTCAACTAACGTAAAACCTTTATTATTCTTCAATTCTATCACCCTTTGAAAAAAGACAACCACAATAATCTTGTCTATATAAATTATATTCACGAGAAAGCTCTATACTTCTTTTATATCCTTCTCTCTTTTTAAAATCAGCATATAAGTATTTTATTCCAACTTCTTTGGAAATACTTTCTCCTACTAAATTTATTATAGCACTATTTTTATGTGGAGACACTGTTAGAGAAGTACAAAAATAATCAAAATTATTTTCTTTAGCAACTCTCGCTGTCTTATCTAATCTCATTTTAAAGCAAACAGGACATCTAGCACCACCTTCTGGTTCTGATTCCAATCCTTTTACTTTTTCTCTAAACTCTTCATTATCATAATCAGCGTCTATATATGGTATATTTAATTTCTTTAATAAACCTATTTGAGTTTCTTTTCTTTTTAAATATTCTTCTTTAGGCTCAATATTAGGATTATAGTAATATACTGTTACATCTAAATCATTATGTAATCTTTCTATACAAGCACTGCTACAAGGACCACAACAAGTATGTAAAAGTACACTCTTTCTTTCACCATTTAAAGATGCTATTTCATCTTGCATTAATTTATCATAATTAATTTTTATATTATCCATTAAAACCACTATCCCTCTGATTTAACTGATGAATATAACTTAAATGTATAATTAGTCTCATCACCATCTAAATATAAAGTACCAGGTTCAGTTATCTCATTATTCGCTATAATAGTTAAATAGTAATTTAGAGTTTTAATCTTTCTTGCTGTTACATAAACAGTATTTTTATCATTCATAAAAAGTAAGAATCTATTCTCATCAATTACTTTATTTTGACTATCATAACTAGGATCATATTGGATTTCACTTATTAAATAAAATATTCCACTATCTACTTTAGCTAAATTCTTAGCAAGTAAATTTCTTACATCTCTTGGAGTATCATTTAAAAGAATTGGTAACCCATATAAACCTGGATTATCAATTAATGTACCATCTTCTAGTACAGCTTGTCCAGTAGATTTTAAAGCAAACATAGGTTTATTCTCTGTAATATCTATTTTTAAATAAAAATTCCATCCAAATGATACTTTTGCATCCTTTATATACTTGTTATTCTTAAGTCTTCTTTCTAGTTTACTTCTATTTATAGAAAGAATTGGAGGATAATCAACAAGATCCAAGTCTCTTAAGATTTCTACATCACTATAAAGTGTATTACCAGTTATCTCATAATGAGTAATATGTTGATTATAAAGACTATAACAAATATATACAATTATATAAATAAATAAAATGAAAACTAAAGTTCTAGGTAGATTTAATCTTAGTTTGCTTTTCTTTTTATTAGTTTTCATCTTATTCACTTCCTTACTTTATTAATTTTTTTAATTCATTATATATAATATCAGCTGAATCTAAGTGAGCTAACTTTCTTAAATTCTTCTTAAATAATTCAACTGTCTTTTTATCATCAATAACTGCTTTAATTAAATCATTAAGAGTATCTGGAGTTAAATCCTTTTCTTCAAGCATTAATCCAGCCTTAGCATCAAGTATTGATTTAGCATTATAGTATTGATGATTATTAGCTACATATGGACTTGGTATAAATATTGCAGGTAATTCTAATGCTTCTATTTCAGAAACAGTGGATGCTCCACTTCTAGTAACAATTAAATCAATATCTTTCATAAGTCCAGATAGATTATCTATAAATGGAACTACATGTACGTTATCAGGGAATTTATTCTTTTTATATTCTTCATAATAACCTTTACCAGTTACATATATAACTTCATATTTTTCTTTACCAATTGATTCAAGGAATGGTAACATTTTTTCATTTACTACTTTACTTCCAAGTGAACCACTTACTATTAATACAGCCTTAGATTTACTATCTACACCATATTCTTCACGTTTTTTCTTTTCAACTTTTAAAGCATTTGTTGCACATGGATTTCCGGTTACAACCACTTTAGTCTTAGTAAAATACTTTTTAGAATCATCAAAAGAAACACCAACTAAGCTAGTCTTCTTTTGAAGTGCTAAATTACTCTTACCAGGTATACTATTTTGTTCATGAACAAATGTAGGTATACCTAAACTATGTGCTGCAGTAATAACTGGATAAGTAACATATCCACCCACACCAATTACTACATCAGGTTTAAATTCCTTAATTAACTTTTTACATTTGTGAATAGCAGCAGGTATTAAATAAATATCTTCTAAATCTTCTTTTAATCTAGATAATGATTTATTAAAACCATATATTTTAATAGCTTCATATCTAATACCATGAGATGGAACTATATCTTTTTCCATCCTATTATGTGTACCTATATATAAGAACTCACTATCAGGTTCTTTTTCTTTTATTTTTTCAAGTATTGCTAAAGCAGGATATATATGTCCCCCTGTACCTCCAGCTGTAATAATTACTTTCATATATTTCACCCTCTATAACATAATTATAATATAACTATAATCTACTTTCCACATATATATGTAAACAAAAAAGATAGCATAAGCTATCTTTAATTAATAATATATGGGTCGCTTGTTGTACCAGTTCCAGTAGCATCTACTCCTGCTTTTAATGAAATAACTGGTTTTACATAACCTAAATAATATTCTTCAAATAAGTATTCACTAACAGCATATGGTTGAGAATGAAGGTCACCATAACATCCACTAAATACACTACATGCATTTCCATAATAAGATGGAGTCATTGTCCAAACCTCTCTATCATCATATAAATAATATTTTGAATTATAACCATCTTCCGCGTGACCACCTGTTTGATAATCATTATAACTACTCCAACCAGTAGAACCACCAGCAAGAACAACTTCATCATAAGTAATTAAACCAACTGGATATTTTAATGCACCATTTCCAATTGAACTAGATACTGTAAACGCATCATTCTTTTCACATGTTAATGAAACTTTACCAGTTTTACTACCTCTTTCATTTCCAGCAAAAGTTAGCAGTTCAATAGGAGGGTTTTTAGCAAAAATTTTATATTTTTCATTAAAAGGTCCATATGAATAATAACGTCTATCATTACAATAAGGAGTGTCTTCTAAATATGATTGATAAGACACCATATTACTTGCAAACCAATTATCAACAGTTTTTTTAGCAGTTGAATCAACTGTATTAACATCAAATGAATTATGCATTGCATCAATTAACTTTTCTCCTCCAGTAAAAGTTAAATAAGTGAAGTAATAAGACTCAACTTTAAATACATAATATACATTGCTACATTCTCCAGATTCATTAAAACATGTATATTGTTTTCCAACTTCATCTTTAAGTGCTGAACCATTAGCATCATCATACATAACTGTATCACCAGCTAATTTATATGTACCATTTGAATAAGTAACAGTATCTCCAAATAACGCTTTACTATTTTTTAAAGACTTAGAATCATAAACATATCTCTTACCATACATATAACTAGCATCACCTAATGCACTGCTAGAATTAGGATTATATTCAAGTCTTCCTAAATTGCTTTGTCCACATTTACCAGAAGAATAAGGTCCATTATAAATCATTTTTACTCCACCAGTTGATGTAGTTCTAATAATCTTCCAACAACTTCCACCAAATACAGCATTATTAGCAGTACCTTCTTTAGAAGCGTAATCGTTCATATCACCTCTAAAATAGTAAATAGGATAATTATCATCCTTAGTTGAAGCCATTTCATAAACACCAATACCATTGTTTTTATCTATATAATCACCACCAGAATATATTGAATAAGTACCAGAGTTTAATTTGAAATTAATACCTGAACACTCATCTACATATTTAGAAGATGCATTATCTAAGTAAGATTTTTCAGCTATTTTTCTATAAAGTCCAGTTGCACTCTTAGGAATAGTATTTTTAACAGTTAGTCCTTCACATGTTGTTCCTTCATTACTTCCAGGACCACTATCACTTGGTTCAATTGATCCTTCTCCATATTTAAAAGTACTACAACTTACTCCCTTTTCACTTAAAGCATTAGCAAAATATTGTATATCTAAATCACTTACTTTTTCGGGTAAATCATTTAGTTTAGAAGTTGCATCTTTTGAAAACTCTTCATAATTAATGGTATCTAAGAAAAACTCATTATCATGTAATAAAACCCAATATTGATAATTACTATTACCAGCTGGTGCAACAAGCACAAATCCTTTATAGTCACCTGTATTATCAATTCCTAAATCTTTTTCTACAACATATATATAACAAGCATTAGCACTTTCACCTAAAGTAACACCTTCCATATATTTTTGTTTAGAAACACCAACAGCTTTATCAACATACTCAACAAATGATTTCTTTCTTGCAGTTGTTAAGACACTTAACACTGAAGGTATAGCAATAATCATAATTATTGCGAGTATTACGATAACTGCCAAAAGTTCAACCAAAGTAAAACCTTTAATCTTCTCTTTCATTTTTTTAAAAACACCTTATCTTTCCTCATATAAACTCACTATCCTATTATTATTATAGAACAAAAGAATAAACAAAAAAAGAGCATAAGCTCTTTTATTTATCTAAATAGAATTCATAATATTCATCAAAAGTTAATCCTGAATCTACTATTTTTTTAGCTTCACTCTTTCCAACATATCTATAATGCCAACTTTCAAAGTTATATCCAGTTAAATTACTCTTACCTTCAGGATATCTAAGAATAAAACCATATTTATAAGAGTTATCAATTAACCACTTATAAACATCAGTTGTAGAGAAAGTCTTTGCAGAAGCATTTTGTTTTGAATAAATATCTAAAGCAAGTCCTGTTTGATGTTCAGAGTATCCAGGACGAGCAGCAATAGAATCCGCGTAACTTAGTCCAAATCTCTTTGAATAATCATCATAAACACTCTTCTGTTCATCATAACTTCTAAAACCTGAATCTACTAATAAATAATATCCTTTTTCATTTGCAGCATTCCACATTTCTAAGAAACTATCCATTACTTCACTTCTAATAGTTATCTTATCGTTAGCACCACCAAAACGATATTTCCATGGTACTTCTACTAAATCATCAGGAGTATAGTTTTCATCTAAATAATGGTATTTATTAGCAAGAATTAAATACCCTTTAGACATATCAGTTTTAATTGAATTAGTATAATAATCAGTATATGTTCTAGAATTAACACTAGCAACTAACTTATCATAATCATAATAACTAGGATCTTTATAATGCCAAAAATCATCTTCTTTTTTAACTGTTAAAGATAAATAATTCTTAGTATTCTTAAATAAATAATACTTACATTTAATAAAGTTAACTAAGAATTCATTTTTACCAATATCATTAATAATACTCCACTTTTCATCTTCACTTAGTTTACTATTAAATACTTTTAATTCTTCTTCCGTATAACCTAAATTAAGAATCGCATAATCACTTGTTTTAGTATACAAATAGTCTTGGTATTTATTATAAAGAAATATAGAACCAATAATAATTAAAACAAGTATAATAAGAAATCTTTTTGCCTGTGGTTTAAGTCTTAATTTTGTCTTTTTCTTCATACCATTTACCTCATAATCAATATACCACACCAAAAAAAAGAACTCAAATTATTGAGTCCTAATCTCTAAATTAATTTACAGAAGATTTTAATTTAGCACCAGCTTTGAATGAAACAACATTCTTAGCAGGAATTTTCATTGGTTCTTTAGTTAATGGATTGATTCCTTCTCTAGCAGCTCTCTTCTTGCTTGAGAAAGTTCCGAATCCTACGAAAGCAACCTTTCCTTCTTCTTTAAGTCCTTTAGCGATTCCAGCTAAAACAGCATCTACAACTCTTCCAGCTTCAGCTTTTGATACATTAGCAGTTTCTGCTACGTATTCTACTAATTCAGTTTTTGACATATTAAATACCTCCCTATAGTATTTCTAAGTAAGGCAGTTACCTTACATATAAAATATAACAAGTTTTATTTGGATTTTCAACAAAAATCAACGGAATTCCGTACATTTTTCATAAAAAAAGACGTTTTTAAACGTCTTTTATCATTAAACAATATTATTTTTTAATAGTAAAGTATTTAACAGAACCATCAGGAAGACTAAATTTTATAACACACCTATTGTATTGGCTTGTTTTACTTGAATCAAAATCTAAAACCACCTTGTAAATATATGTGTTATTCTCAGCATTATAAACTGAATCAAACGATACTATACCACTTATAGATCCTTCGTTTTTAACAGATACACTTATATCTTCATTAGTATATCCTTTTTTCTCATTATCCTCAGGTTTAACAGCTAAATATAAATTATATGTTTTAGCACTTGATGAATGAGTATATTCATCCATTTCTTTATATAAACCATCTATCTGTGCTTTAACACTTATCATATTAACTAAAACATATACTTTTGCAGTCGTCTCTTTTTCTCCAACTTTTAAAGTAACCTCGGCTTCTCCAGTTGAAACACCAACTGCTTTATTACTACTATCAAATTTTAAAATAGATTCATCACTTGAACTTAAATCAAGAAGTGAAATACTAGCTCCAACTGGTTTAGTAGTAATATCAAGTAATGAAGAGCCTCCTTTATAAACATAATAAATATCTTTATCAAAAGAAGCACTTACAATAGTATTACTTTCAATACTAATAGTCATTTCAGTTTTATAATCTCTATAAGTAGCAGTTATTTTAACATCGCCAACTATATCATTTGCATAAAAATAATACTCTCCATCTATTTGACGTTTAGATAAATACTTATCATCACTGAAAGTAAATTTAACATTAGCAAAATCAACATCTTTTAAATCTATTAAATCTTTAACTTTAATACCTTCACCAACTGCCAAGGAAGTTTTTTTATTATAAAACTCTATATCACAGTTGTTACATATTTTAATATCTTGTCCTTGTACATTAGTAGTTTTATGCTCAGGTACATAAGTCTTTGCTTTTTCTTGAAATAACAAAGGAGTACACATAAGCCCTAGAATAAAAGCAGTTAATATAAATGAAAATAATGTTACATTTAATACTTTAAAAGTTCCATCATCATTTTTAAATAACTTCTTTTTCATTTTTAAATACCATTTTTAAGAATATCATCTAAGAAACTAGCAGCAGTGTCTCCCATATCAGAGTAATCTACTTTATCTGGATTAATACGTTCAAAACCAATACATCTTTCTGGTTCCATATTAACTAGTTCTTGATTACCAACAATACCTTTATAGCAAAGTATTATCCAATCAATCATCTTATTAGAATTTCTATCATATTTAGAATCTATAATAGCACCAACAAAGTTAGTAATATTAACATCATCTACTCCAGCTTCTTCTTTTAATTCTCTTTTCATTGAATCTCTAAAGTTAAGATCCTTATCATTAACAGAACCACCTAATGCTTGAAGTTTTCCAACATCATCTCTAGCACCAGGTCCTCTTCTATTCATAACAACATTTCCTTCTTTATCAAATATGAAACATATAACTCCAACTTTAACTTCGTTTAAACTTGGAAGATTTTCCATAGTTGATAGTTTATTAATTAGTTCATCAAAATCTTTTACCTCATCACGAAAAATTATATCTTTCATTATCTCACCTTCCTCGAGTCAAAATTATATACGTATGTTATATCATTATCATTAATGAAGAATATAGAAAGTTTATTTTCAATCACTTCCACAAAGTTAATATTCTTTATCTTCGAAACATTGTTTAAATCTTCAAAGTTTTTAACTAAAACTACAGTCTTATTAGATAAATCAGGTACTCTTTTTAAAGTAACTATTCTTCTACTATATTTATTTAATAATTTATCTAATTCTTTTTCATAACGACTTACAGTTTTCTTCATTTGATTAATAATCATTATTAGTAAAATAACAAATAGAACTGCTGCTCCAAATAACTCTAAACAAATAGCTAAATATAAAGGTCTTTGTTTATCAGTCATCTTAGCAAATATTACTTCTTCAGAACCCTTAGTATCATCAGTTGCAACAATCTTAGTAGTTCCACCTAAAGGCATAGTTAAAGTTAATTTAGTTTTCTTAGTAACCATTTGTTTAACAAGTTCACTATAAAC
>OCVV010824524.1_pt1 | contig 16823 bp, 3 predicted proteins | sample 1539721 | NCBI WGS metagenome assembly OCVV01 (sample SAMN02144230, study PRJEB22623) | gut metagenome | biome: sheep rumen | host: Ovis aries | place: New Zealand | reverse complement strand
TATGCCAATTCTCCTCGTTTAGTTGAAATGTATATTTTTGGCTCTTGTCTTTGGTCGTTACTCAAATTATCTACCCATTTTTTAGTTATAGTTATTTCACCTTTGTTACGAGTGTTATACCAAATATACGGATCGTTTTCATTTCTTTCTGATAATGGCCAAATTACTTCATTATCTAATGTTACCCTTCCATCTTCAAAAACTTCTACTATTCTTCCTTCGTCATCTAATACGTATGATACTTCATCAGTATATGGTGCCTCTATTTCTTTTAGAACATAGGTTCCAGATTCCAGGTTTTCAAATGTTACAATCCCTGTATTTGCTACAGACGTCGCTATTTCATCGTATGTATTTCCATTGTTACTTATTCCGTATAGTTTAAATGTAGCTCCGCCTAAATTTTGATTATTATATTTATCTTTCTTTGCAAAGTAGAAATTATGTTTTGGCTCATTATATATATTGTATACTCCATTTTCTGTTACATCCATATAACTTCCATTTATTGTAAAGTTATTCATTTCATCTATTGTTACTGTGTATGTGTTTGTATTTAATAAATAGCTACTAGGTGTATCAATTTCTGTTAGCGTATACGTTCCTTTTTCTAATCCTTCAAATTTAACCTTGCCTCTTTCATCAGATGTAGCTGTTTTTTCGAAATATGTTCCATAATCTGATGTTCCAGTTACTTTAAATGTCGCACCTGGTACCACCACGTTTCTATCCACTAAATCTTTCTTTGTAAAACTAAAGCTGTGTAGTGGCTCATTGTATATTTCGTATACCCCATTATTATATATTGACTCGCCACTTCCACCACCATCATTTTCTTCTATTATTGCATAATATCCATAATAACACCATTCTTCTTCCGGATCAGCAGCAAATAGAAAACTTACTGTATCTCCATCAACTTCATATTCAGCCTTACTGCACACATTTTGATATCCATTTTCATTAACGAAATCATATTTAAGGAATGTTTCATCACATATTTGACCTGATATAGAATAATCAAGATTCTCAAATGATGGTTCAACCGTGTTGTCAAATATAGCTACTCCATCAAAATTCATCTCAATACTATAATACATTGTAACCTTTAATTTACTTGCTCCCGGTATGGTTACGGTATCTATATTTACATAGTCATCTGGATAATTTCCGTTTGCTATACCGTTATTGTCTATATTAGGAGTATGTGAGTATTTTTTAGGAGATGCTGGAATTTGTACATCATAGTTGCCATTTTCGTCTACAATTACATTAAATTTTTCCTTATTATATTCATTTAATATATACCCTTCCGCTGTAGAAACTTCTATTAATTCAAAAGTGCCTTTTTCAACATTCTCAAATGTAATTTTTCCATTTATATCCGAAATTCCATACATTAATATTTCATTTCCATAATCCGAAATTCCTGATAATTTAAATTTAGCTCCTACTATAGCTCTATCATGATTTACTAAATCTTTTTTATAAACTGTAACATCAGTATGTATTCTTGGTTCATTCGTAACTATAAACGGCGTTAATTTACTTACCTGTACATCATCAATAAATACCTCTTTATCTCTTGTAACCCTAACTCTATGTTCAGTATGGTCAACAAACCAGTCATTGCTCACATCGTATTCCTGAAGTATATACTCTCCAACCTCAATATCTTTAAAATTAATATAACCACTTGCATTCGAAGCTATATATTCATTAATTTCTGTACCATAAACTGAAGTTCCATATAATCTAAATGTTATCCCTGAAATTCCTTCTGTTACATCTTTAGCATTTACCTTCACCACTGGAATATCTGCTATTATATAACATTTTACTCTTGTGTAATCTTGATGAATATAAAAATCTTGCTCTCCTGCTAACTCATCTATTAGTGTATTTTTAATATAAACATTGTTGTATGTATATGGATCACGTTCTTGCTCTTCTGTTAACCTTTCTGGTGCTTTCATATAAAGTGTTGCTGCTACAGAGTCACCAGCTTCTAATACAAAATCGTTTCCTTCTGCATCTTTTCTCATATCTATCGCAATTGCCTTTGCTGTAGATAAATCCGTTGTTGGAGTTACAACCTTCCATACAGACGTATCTGTTAAATCATTGTATGCTTCTAAATTTAAATCCTCTTCTGTACTTATATATACAACAGGATCTACACCTTTTTTACGAAGTTGTGTTAAATCTATTGATTGTAAAGTACCTTTCCAACTACCTGTCTTTACTGTTCCTTCTTCTGAATTTTCTATTTTAAAATTCTCTAAACTATCAAAGAATACTAAATTTTTGGCTTTATTTACATACGTGTTTTGATAACGTAATTGATATGAGTAAACCCCTCCTGCTTCAACTTGTGTATCATAAGAATAATCTGTTTCTTTTGAATTTTTAACTTTTTTGAATAATCCTGATGTTGTTGCTGTTAAAGCATTAATGTCAAAAGCACCTTCAGTATAAATAAATTTTTTAGCCTCCGTTGTATCATCTAAGTTAACATATATTTCTTTATTATTAGCACTTAATTCTCCTCCATCATCAGGATATCCCTTTGCCATTTTTTCATTTCCTGTTTCGTAACTTACAGGATTTAATACGTATCTACCAAAATCTTTTATGCTATCCCATGAATGAATTGTTTTATAATATACTGTGTACCATTGTGCTTGTGTATCAATCGTCACTATTAACATTGCTCTACCAGAGTTTTTATAGTTTTGAATTACTTCATAACTATATTCATTTTCCGGCAAAAATCCATTTTCTGTTTGAACCTGAATACTTGTTGCGTCAACAGTTCCTCCAATTGGAATTAAATCATAAAATTTTCCTGAATCTTGTCTTATATATTCAGCTACTCCTGTTCCACCTGTTGCTTTTTCCCAAGCATTTACCTTCCATGTTATGTTGTATTGCTTTTTGGCAACATTGTTTGATACTGAAGAAACTTTCTTAGTTATTTCAGAATCATAATATGTTACTCTAGCATAATCTACAGCTTTTTTCTCTCTTTCAAAAATTATCTCGTCGTTATGGTCTGTTATTTTTGTATTTATATTATTTTCTAAACGAATAATATCTTTATCTTGTATTTTTTCTTTTACATAGTCCGAATTTGTTAATACATACCATGGTATTACTGTTATGTATGTGTGGTAGTGCTTATTTGATGTTGTAAATCTCCATCCTGTTGCATGCACTCCTGTTTTGAATGTTATTTTTGATGTTGTCATTTCTTGAACATAATCAGAATTTGCTGTTATCTCCTTTGTTTTTAGGTTATAAGTTCCTATTTGAACCCAATCTTCTCCACCATTAAATTTACCATAGAATATTATTTCTTCATCATCTTCATACGCAGGTGATATTTTTTCAAATCTTTGATTAAAATCGTCAAATTCTGCATCATTATTTGTTATGAAATACGTTAAATAATCTAAGTAATAGTCTTCGTAGCTTGCTGGTGTTTCATCTTCTTCTAAATATAATGTGTCATCCCAAGTCTCGTAATTTACTTTGTTATATCCATAATCTTCTGGATTATTTAATGAACCTCCATCCTTTATAGTCCACTTATATGGGTACCCTATTGTTTCTGTATAGTATTTGAATCCTTCCAATTGTTCTACTTCTTCATCTTGTAATTTGTTTAAATCATAATTTGCATAATCCCAATAATTATGAAATCTGTCATACCAATTATTATTTCCAAATTTGAATACCTCAAAGTGACCTCCTGGTGGTATAAATGATGGATCCCAGTAAAATATATTTTGTGATTTTGCACTTGTGTCATCATCCACTTGGTCTACTGGATCTACTGTTGCTGTTTCTGTGTTCTTTAACGTATATTTTATTCCTGTATATGTTGATTTTTTATGACGTGTTAAAACGTAGTCATATCTATATTCATCGCCCATTAAGTTTGTTTGTGTGTTTTTATTTGAATAATATCTTTCACCTGAAAGCTTATATCCCACTAGTTCGTAATCTTCTCCGTTAGTTTCTTCTGTTAAATCAGTTACAAAATCTTCTATTGTAAAATTATAAAATTGTGTTGGATTTTTTTCAATATAAGTAGCTATTTCCCATATTAAATAGTAATACTCTTCACTATCCTCTGGTATTTCTTCCATCCATGATTCATTCCAAGAACGATAAATTGTTGGATATCTTTTTTGTGTACTTACTAATTTTGCTGATGTATCAATAAACACATTCTTCTCATCTGTTATATTTCTTAACGTATCATTTCCAGTTTTTACTGCAATTGTTGCATAAAATGGATCAGATGCACTTCCACCATCTTTCACCAAGTCTGTGTTAGTTTTATCATAATCTTTATAATTAAAAGTTTTTGAATTTGTTGCATACGCTACTTCAATATACCCATTTAATCCCGCTGGTACAGCTTTTGGATTGTATATTACTAAATAATCATCGTTTTCTATATACGCAAATTCTGTTGTTCCATCCCATTCTTCACTTGTTGGAACTGACATTAAGTATCTATCATCTAAATTTTTATCTCTGTTTCTGATTATTGATTTTGGTATTGTAATTTGTATTGATTCAGCTGGCAACTCTTTTAAACCTGATAATGCATAATTTATACGGAATGAAAATTCATGACCTTCAACTGCGTTTGTTGCTGTCCATACTAAATTATTATTTTCATCTAATTTCGCTCCAGATAAAAATTGTGTGCTGAATGTTCTTATCTCATAATCGTCATTTTTTATCTTTGCTTCAAAATTGTCTTTTGTTTGTGGTTGTAATCTATCTTTTAATTCGTCTAAGGTTGGTTGTGTGTTGGTTGATTGGGCATTATTTGTTGCAGCTAGCGTATTATTAGCTGCTTTTAATTTATTGTTTGTGCCTGTTAACGCGTTGTTTGTTGTGCGAAGTGACCTTAATGCTGGGGCTGATTTTAAAGCTGGTTCTGTAGATAACTCTGGTGCTGATTCAGATTCTATTGTTTTTTTTCTTGATGTTTCATTTTCTCCTGATGGCACTACTTCATTTGATGAAGTAGATTCACTCCATAAATTTTTGCTGGCAGTTTCCTCACTATTCAATACAGCATCATCATCAGCAGCAACATTACCTTTCTCCTCTGCTGATAAAGAATTATTTGCATCATTAACATTGCTGTCTTCTAGATTGACAACAATTGTTTCATCCTCATTATTCAATTTGCTGCTGTTATTGTCTTCATTACTGCTATTGCTCTCATTGCCATTTTCACCATCATTAAGTTCAACCGCAGCACTGCTATTAGCATCTATAATCTCTTTAGCAATACTTGCAACTGGACTTACGAAATTACCAGCAAGCATTACTATTACCAATGCTATACAGATAATCTTTTTGATAATACTATTTCCTTTCATCTTCTCTTGTTTCATTTTTGCCCCCATTCTATTATTATTTCACCACGCAAGAATTCTTTGTAAAATAATTTGCCTTAACGAATAATATTTTTTTATTTATACATATATTTTAAAGTTAATAAAAAATCCTATCAAGCATGATAAAATTACAATACTTTTATTTATATTACGGAAGCACTTTTTAGAGCTTTTGTTACATTTGTATTAAGTTTTCGTAATATGTTTGTATTATTTATTTTTTTCAAGACTAATCTCAATGCATTCGGTGGATAAGTTGCTTATTTCCGTAAAAGAAAACCTAACGGTGTGATTTTGAGTCGCATGGTGATTTTGGGGTCACTTACCAAAATCACCAAACGTTGAAAAAGGCAATACTAATAAGTATTGCCTTTCAGAGCTATTCAATTGATTGTCCAATTACAACCCAACGATACGTATCTGGTGATTCCTCTAAGCATGTAAATAACCGAATATTTTCATACTCAAAATCATTATACACCATACGCATTCCGTCACTGCAACTTTGAATATCAAAACCATTATTTGAAACAATTGCTTTCTCACTTCTAGTTACAACATATTTTTTTTCTACACCATTATTTACTAGAATAATTAGGTCCCCTATATTCACTGACTCTAAGCACGAAAAAGAGCCATAATTATGGCCAAACAAAAACGTACTTGAATAATCAGTAAAATAGCCTGTATCTTGAACAATATCATGCTCATCCACATTTTCCTGACTAGCAACGCCATAAAAAATGTCCATAACATTTCCATTAATTATAATGGCATCTTTTATTTCGTCTTCAGTAACTGTAGTGATTTCCGTTTGTACATCATTATCATCCATTTGTGTTTCTTCTTGAATCATCTCAGGTGGTTCGCTAATTTGAGTTGTTGTAGTTTCTATGCTCATTGTAGTTACAATTTCACTTGTAAATAAACCAGATTCAGCTGTTGTTTCTATTTTAGAAAAACTTAGAGTGGTAACAGCAGTGCTCAAAATCTTTGCATTTGTGGTTCTTTGTGTTGTCATTTGTGTATTAAATATATTGGTTTCTTCGCAATTATTATCGTCACAAATGTTTTGTTTAGCTTTACACTCATCTTTATTCATTGGAATGTATAAACCACAGTATATTCCTATGAATACGAATATGAATGTAATTACATATATAATTTTCCGTTTGATCATGGTTGCATTACGCCCTCCTTAAAAATATTTATAGCAAAATTATATATTTAATAAATTTTATAGTCAAACATTTTTTTACTTTTTAGAAACTTTTTTAGAAAACTATAAAAGATAGACTTGATTTGTTTATAAATCAAGTCCATCTTTTTTTATTTTATGATAATTTTTAATGTAATTTTTAAGGGTGTCCCAAAATTTATCCCCAAATTTATTTTAATTAATTTTACTACCTTTCCTTCTAAAGCTTACAAATAATACAACTCCAGCAACTGCAAATACAGTAACACAAATCATTACCTTATCACCAGTTTGTGTATTTATAATTATTTCTTCAACTTTATTTGGTTTTTCTTCTGTTTTTTCTGAAACCTCGTCTTTATTATCTGGCTCGCTATCATCTTGTTTGCTTGGCTTTTCTTCTTCTTTTCTGTCATCAGGTTTTGTTGGTTCTTCTGGTTTTTCCTCTGGTTTTTCCTCTGGTTTCTCTTCTGGTTTTTCTTCTGGTTCTTCATCCTTACCAGCATCCACCTTCTTGTTAGTAAATACAACACTCATATCTTCATAAGTATCAAATTTAAACTCGAATTCAGAATCATATAACCTTTGACTAGCTATATATTTTCCAGCAGTTTCACTAGTAACACTTTCAACAACAAATCCTTTGGCTTCTCTTTCTTTAATTCTGTATGTTCTACCAAACTTCAAGAATCCAACTTTTTCTCCATCAACCATTCTCTCATATTGTAACTTAACTGTTTCACCAGATTTTGCTTCAACAGTACCAACTACTTCATCTGTTTCAACATCAATAACATCAAAATAGAATGTTTCATCAGTTTCTTCATCTGTTAACTTAGTTAATTCTGGTTCTTTCAAAATCATAACACCAACTTTAGGTGGCTCTGGAGTTAAAGTAATTCCAGTTGATACTGTTTCATTTGCTTCATTTCTTTCTAGTGCAACGTATCTATATGCAAAGTTGTTCCATGCAATCTCGCCAACTTCAGCATCATCAGCAATTTTTCCATCATACGTAACTGTAACAGTTTGATCTGGTTCTAAAACGAAATCATCTGCAAATACAATTCTAAATGATTTTGCTCCATCTACAGAATCGCTCCACTCACTTACTCCATTGAAATCATCTTCTGTAAATTTAACTTCTGATGAGAAGTCTATTCTATATTTAGAAGAATCAACAACTTTTCCATCAACCATTACCGTAAATTCATCAGCTGCATGATTATTTAGAACGGTGAACTCTGAATCACGATTTTCATTTAGGTTAACAACACCTGTATCATCAACTTCTGGCATTCTATCTATAATTACAAGTTTACCAAAATCATAATAACAAACATTTGAAATATTCAATGTATATGTTACTATATCTCCATTTGTAATTGCATGAACAAAATTATAATTTCCGTTGTTATAATCATCTTCTGTATAGTAGAAACTATATCCTTTTTCTCTTTCAATTCCATACTCATCAGCCATTTTATAGTTATCAATTGTCTTGTATGAAACTGATGCATATTTTCCACCAAATTTAGAATTACGCATATTTACTACATCTAAACAATATGTAAATTTACCATTTTCTTCTGTAAGTTCAGATAGCTTATCCTCTAAACAAATCTTAATAACCTTAACTTCAGTATATCCCTCTGTTCCAGCATCAACATTTGAATAGATTTTTCCATCTTCATCATTCATCATAGCTAACTCTACATCACTGTTTCCTAAAGTATATCCCTCTGGAACATTTTCATATAGATAGTATGTTTTTCCCCAGTTAATGTCATCAGCAATTACAAGCTCACCATTTTCATTTGTTACACCTGTTGCAACTTTAGAAGCAACTCCTTCTGCATCATCAACTTCATATAAATCAAATGAAACATCTTTAAGCACACGTAATGCATGGCTTCCTTCAGCCTTCCATTTTTTAACAATTTTCAAACTTACATCGATTTTCTTATTTTCAATAATTAAATCATCCATATTGTTTTTATCAACATTTATTATAATTGGCTCAGAAGGTAATTCATATCCATTTGGTTCTTTAATTTCAACTAATTTATAACCATTAACATTAGGTCTTAAACCTTTAATAATTATAGAACCATCTTCTGTGCTTGTATCAAGTTGAGTAATTTTATTGCTATCACTTACCCAATATCCTGTTACAGATTTAAAAAATTTAACAGGTTCATCTTCATTGTCTGCATCCAATAATTGGAAGCTTGAAATATCACTTGTTATAGGCTCTTTTGTATCGCTATCAACTTTAATTACTTTTAAACTACCACTAATAGTTCTATTTCTAAGTGTTAAACTAGTAACTTCATCTTTTTTGCTTATTTCTACTTCAGCAGCTTCCTCAAGAGTTTTAGAAACAGCTTCATATCTAAAAGGAGCTTTTGTTTCAACAACATATAATGTCTTACAAGGTAAGTTACTAATAAGCACTTTACCAGTTTCAATATTTGTTGAAACCTCAGTTGAAGCACCTTCTGCATTTGCATCATCTACGCAAGTATAACTTCCTTCTTCATTTTTTACAAACTTAATAGGCACACTTCCCTCTTCATTACTTTCATAAATTTCAAATTTAGCAATATCAGAAGTAATGCATTTTGAGTTATTTGAATCAACCTTTGAAATTTCTAATTTACCTTTTATATCTGCTTTTTCATCATTTTTTATATTCAAAGTAACAGTTCCACTTGCATCATCATTAACAACATTCATTGCATCATCAGCAACTATAGTTACCTTACCGTCAGCTGAAACAACCAAACTTCTTTCATTATTTGCTGTATCAAAACTATAACCATCAGGTGCATTAACCTCAACTAACTTGTATGTTCCTTGAGAAAGATTTAAAATTCTTCCAGTACCTTTAAATGAAATTACTGTTGTAGTATCTTCTTCATCATCAAAAGCCTGAGCATAATTTGAATCGTTTTGTGCAAACTTAACTTCTTCATTTTGTTCATCATATAATTTAAATTGTACTTCTCTCTTAATAATAGAATTATTATCTTCTAAATCTGAAACTTTATTAATAACAACAATATCAGATTTATTATATGTGTTAGTAACTTCAAGTTTAAATTTATATTCATCTTCACCAATATGTATATTACAAGCCTTCATGCTTTCACCTAAGTTGAAATATTCATTAACATCTCCATCGCTTGTACTGTCATTGAAATCAGTTAAAGTTATACCTTCAACCGGCGTATAAGTAGAAATATTTTCTTTTGAATTAACTCCATAAGATCTTACACTATAACCATCATTAGGCAATTCTATAAAAGTATATGATTTAAATTTCTCAAAAAACTTAGTTAAATCAGTTTCAGTTCCATATATATAACTAGCATTTTGTAAATCAATTAATAAATCTAAATCAGCACCTGGTTGCACTCCACTAACTTTAACAATTGATTCTACATCATTCATTGAAAAAGCACTAGTCGTTACTGATTTTGATGTTTTCAATACAACAATATCAAAATCATCATCAATATATTCAGAAATATCTCTACCTGCTCTATCAACAACTTTCTTGTTTAGCTTAACATTTCCATTAATAGTTTCAAACTCAATTGCTGTTGTATCTTCACGAATTGGTTTTACTCTATTATCACTTGCAACATGAACATCAGCAGTATATGCCTCAATATTAGGATAAGTAACAGTATTTACCGCTGTATCAAGAACAGTTGCATCATAATCAACAAAAATTTTATATTCACCACTTGATTTATAAACAGTATCATAACCATCTTTGAACACTATTTTAAATGCACGTGCACCTTCTCCAGTGTTACCTTCACCAGGATTATATAAAGTCCACTCAGTTGAAGCTGCTTCATATTTATTCCAATCTGCAGCATATTTCATAGTATTAACTGGTGAAATTGGATGATGTTCATACGTAACCAAATTTTCATCTGTATAATAAATATCATAAGCTATTCCTAATTCAAAAGTATTAGAGTAATTGTCTGTAACAACAATACTTGATAAATCAACCTCCATTCCGCAAGCTTCTTCATCATCTTCTCTATCTTCTACACCGTATAAATCATAAATTACTAAATTATCGAATTTATCATAATTTTCAGCTTCATATAAAATACTTTCAACTGTTAATCTACCTTTAAAAGAATCATTTGTTTTTAATGCCTTTGGAAGAACCATATTTCCTACAGTTCTTGATGTAATTTCATATTCATCATCGTTCTCATCTTTATATGTAAATTTATTCTCACCATCTGTATATGAAGTATCTGTCCAATCACTATATTCAACAATTTTGTAAAGTCCTAAAGATGATTCATAAGTTGGATAGTAAAAATCACAATATGCAGTTGATTTACTTCCATAAGGAACATACATTCTTCTTGAATTTGGAATATCTTCCACTGCACTATTAGAATGAATTAAATTACTATCTTTTAAAACAGCCTTATTACCTGTAGGATTATTTGTGAAACTCTCAACTTCAACTTTATCTTTATCAAAGTTCAACTCTGCTAAAACTAATGCAAAAGAATTATAATTAGTTTCAATTGAATCAGTAGTTGCATACGTTAAATCCATAGAGAATGAATTTCCTGGAGCCAAATATGCTCCACCTTTATTATTTTCACTCTTACTTATTTCAAATATATATCTTATTGCATCCTTATTTTTATCACCATTTTCGGCATCAACATCATAACCATATCCTAAGCTTCCGTTTTCAACAAATTGCATTGTAATTCGAAGTTGGCTTGGATAGTTCGAAGCCCAAATTCCAACATCATTTTTTACAGATCTGTTTGAATAATCATAAGTATAACAATAAGAATTTTCACTAACATAATTCCAACCACTAGCCTCTATATTCTCTCTATTGCTATCACTTGCTTCACCTTCAAATACCGGCAATTTAATTCTAATATCTGAATAGTTGCTTGCTCCAGAGTAATCATTAAGCCATAGCTTAGGAATATATACCTCTGCAAGTCTATATGGGCTATCCACTGTATCCATCATTACACTATAATCTAAATAACTATTTGATTCTTTTTTATTCTCAATTGCAACATTCCATGTTACGGTTCCATCAACAGTACGATGAATTCCATCATGTAGAATGTATTCATAGAAATAATTATCGTACTCTTCATTTAGATTTTCAGTATACTCTCCGTTTGATTTATACTGATTAACGCTATCTTCACCATTATTATGTTTAGCCTGTTTGTAAACAGCAATTTTATAATCTTTATTATCTGCATTCAAATTAACTGCAGATTTCATTTCACTTGCTGAACTAATCGTTACATCATCTTTTGGGTATGATGACATTTTCATTGTTAAGTATGAATTAGTTACTCCATTGTTAGCAAATCCAACATTATATCTAGCTGGACCACCAATAAAATCAATATTAGCACCTACATTCAAAATAGGTGATTCAGGAGGTAATGCCTCACCAGATTTATTTTTTATCTCAACTTCAAATTTTGCTTGTTTTTTATCATTATTTATAGCTAAATTTGCATCATCCTTAGTTCCAACTCCTGCTGCATACACAACAAGAAAACCTGTATATGGTGCTATAGTTGCATTTTCAGCTGTGTTTATTTTTATATTTTGACTATATACGTCACTAACACTTAATGCAACAACATTTGCATTTGTACTATCTGGATGTGTATAACCTGTAAGTTGATTAATAAGATTATATGGTCTTGTTTTTAATTCATTAGTTTCAAACTTATCATAAATGTCAATGCAAGCATTAACAGACTCTCTATATCCAGAATAATTAGCATAACCACTTGTCTTATTGAAATTACCAAAACTTGTTGATGATGCATAATTTGCAAATCCAAGCCATTTAAATCCTTGAGGTAATTTTATTGTAATATCCTTCTCATCTAACTTTAAATCACATTGTGAATCATTATAAATATACATATAATTTACAACTACAGAATTATCAGTATAAATAAAATTATTCATGTTACAAACACTGTCACCTTTTGAACTGTAGTTTAAATAATCTCCTGTGATTTGTGGATATTTGCTAGAATTAGTATTAATATTAATATTAGTATTAATATAATTTATATCATTTACAACTCCTGTTGCTAAAACACCTGTATTTATATGTAGACGAGGAGCTGCAGTATGAATAATTTTATCTGTTTCTATATTCTTTTCAGAATTATAAAATTTTGCATTTGCCTCTAAATCCCTTGGATACATGTATTTTTTTTCAAAGTAAGATCTTGCAAATCTGCAATAATCATTGTTTACTGAATCATACATACTAACCTTATTATCACCAATAATTTTCATAGTCATTGTTTGACTGTATGTAGTATTAGCAGGTATTGTGATTGTATATTTATTATCATCAACTAGGCTGGCATTATCTTCAAAATCACTATACATAGGGCTTCCTACCAAGCTATTATTAACACCTTTTATAAGTTCGCTTCCTGAAGAAATAGATTGGCTTGAACCAAATGCGTAATATTGTTTAATAAAAGATTTGTCACCATTTAAATTAGTTCTAACATCTTCAATAGTTCCACTTATATCGCTATATGATTTATTTTCTGCAATTAAAATATATTCAATAACATCTCCTGCACCAATTTGATGTAATCTTTCTTTCAATTCCTCTTGAGAAAGACCACTTTTACCACCATATTTAGTTCCACTAGATTCATCTAATGCAATATTATTTGTATATTTTGTTACTTTTCCGTCAGTCTCAGTAGTACTTCTACTAACAAGAATCTTTCTTAATATTAAATCACCTGATTCAATACTTTTAACACTAGCCTCAGCTACTTTATTAGCAACGCTTGCAACATTGTTAAGTTCTTTAGGTCCAGTAACCCCAGTTAAATCAACTGTTGCAGAATATGTTATAACAGCTTCACCCTCAACAGGTACATCAAATTCAGATGTTTCAATGTTTGATCTTTCATTTGACACTTCTGAGCTTGCACTTACATTTGAAACCAAAGTATTATTTACTTCTACTTTTAAATCGTCATTAAATAGCAATTCTTTAGCCATTGAATCTTTAAAATCAACAGTTCTTGCAATTGAACCAAGGTTATTAACCTTAACTTCATAAAATACTTTATCACCATTCATTACTTCTTTTATAGTATTTCCATTTGATGATGTAGTTGTAGAGTTTCTCTCTTCACCAATTTCATTAACAACCTTAACAACTCTTTTTTCAATATCTAAATTATCTTCTGTAATAATGCTTGTTTTGGCATTAGCACTTTTTGAAAATTCTTTTCTAGTATTCTCAGAATTGTTAATAACAACAGATTTTACATTTATTTCAGCAGTATTATTTATTTCTGAACCAGTTAAATCTGCAGAATTGCTTACTTCTAAATTATTTAAATTTAAAATAGCTTTCATACCACTAATAGGATTGAATCCTATATTGTTTTTCTCTGGATTTTCTATTTTAATTTCAAAGTCGATTTTATTTCCATTAAAAGATAAGTTATTTACTTCAAATTCATAATTTGGAACATTAACTTTAAAAATTTCTTTTTCTTCTATAGATATACTGTTTTCATTAACAACAGCATTTGCAGGAACAGTTACACCCTCTGGTAAAGCCAAAGAATCAGAAACAGTAATACTATCTACAAAAATAACACCACTAGTTTTTCCATTCATTAAATTATTAGTTGAAAAACTATATTCAATATTATTTGGTGCGAATTTTGAATTAGCAAAACTAATCTTATCTTTGTTTACTGTTTTAGAAAATTCGTCCCATTCAAAATCTCCAGTCCAAACTAATTTTAAAGATTTCTCTTCTTTCTTTTCTGAAAATGGCTTATAATTTCCATTTGCATCAGATACGGCATACACACCATAAATTTCTGCTTCAATGTTTGTATCATATCCACATTCAGTTTTTAATTCAATTTCTGCAAACACAGATGCACCAGCAGGCAATTCAAATTCAATGAAATCCTTGCCATTTTCATTGCCCCATTCTCCATTAATAACAGTAGCTTTGCCACCAACAAATCCATCAAAATTTACTGTTCCCTTGTTAACAATTTCAACCTTTGAAATATCAGTATCTAGGCTAGTTTGTTCAACATAATATCTAACCTTAGCTACAGCAGTTGAATTAGGGTTATCATTGTAAGCAAAAACTTCAGCTGTCAAACTTTCACCTGTTTTAGCAGTTTTAATATCCTCCCCATTTGAATCTTTCTTTGCCATAACATTCAATTCTACAGAATTATTTACAATTTCACTACCAAGCTCTGCAGCTATAACAGCAAAATTCGTTGATGTTAAAAGCATAGATAATGTGATAAAAAATACCACAACTTTTTTCATAACATTCTTTAGTTCCATAACTATCTCTCCTTAGAAAATAATTTGTTCTATATCTTTATTATTAAAGAAATATATTGTCATGTCAATTTACGATTATGTTACAGTTTTTTAAATTATTTAGGGATATAATGGTTAGGGGATTTTTTGGAGTAATATTAAATTTGTGTTACAGAATTTTAATATTGCTAGGGAAACTTAAAAATTTGGGGACACCCTCAAAATTTACATCAGAAGTCAACGTGGACAGAGCAGTTTGATAAATTTGGGGACACCCTCAAAATTTACATCAGAAGTCAACGTGGACAGAGCAGTTTGATGCAAGAAGAGTTAAAAATGAAAACTTTGCTCCATCAAAAAAATGATTAGCCTAAGCTAATCATTTCTACTTCATCAACCCTTAATTCCGTTATTTTAGCAACCATTCCAATAGACATTCCTTCATCAAGAAGTTTTTTTGCAATATTCCTTTTACTATTTATTTCGCCTTCTTTCCTTCCTTCTTCTTTTCCTTCTTCTCTTCCTTCTTCTCTTCCTTCTTCTCTTCCTTCTTCTCTTCCTTCTTCCTTACCTTTTAAATACCCATATTCCTGCACTGCAACTTGATCTCTTATATACTTTTCCCTTAATTCTGCAAGATATCTTTCATGCTCATCTTGGCTTATTTCCTCAAGTTTTTCCTGTGCTTTATTTATTGCTTGTTTCGTTTCTTTTATTTCCTCGTTATCATTTTCATTTAACATCATTCTCACCTCTGGATTTTTCAAAAATTCTAACCAAAGATTTAAATTTTTTCTTTTCTCTTTATTAGCATATCTTATATACTTTGGTAATTCAATTATAACAAGTTCCAAAACGTCTGTCAATACAACATTTCTGTATTCTTCCTCACGAATATTCCATTTTGTTAAGTATTTTTTTATTTCATGTAAACCATCCAATTCAAAATCCGCAAATAATACACAAATTGATTTTTTCAAATCATTATATTGATTTCCTTCTTTTATTGATTGCGTGTACATTTTTGCCCAGTAAAACAATATTCTTTTTTCAATGTTATGCTGGTTTACCACCTGCATTTCGATATCACATTGCATATTTCCATTTAAAACGGCCCTAATATCCATAATTCCAACTTTATCATCCATCAGCTCTTTTTCAGTTATGGTCTGATTATCTAATTCTATTTTACTAATATTATCTTGCAAAATATCTCGTAATAAAATTCTGGTTACCTCCCAACTTTCTTTGTAACCAAATGTACGCTTAAAAATATAATCATTCGTTAAATTAAGTAACTTCTGTTCAATCATCTTTTTTCCTCCTTAAGAAATATTGGCAGATACGCCAGATTTTTAATTTTATTGAATAAAATTATTAAGATTAATTAATTTGATGTTTTATGAATTAATTCATTAGAAATTTTTAAATTTATATAAATTATATGTTTACATTATAACTTAATATGACCACTATATCAAGAAAAATCGCTCGTCAAATGTAGACCATTTTCGACAATTGAAAAATGGATTACTTGAAAAAAAGGAGCACCGGTAAAAAAGGGGACACCCTTAAAATTTACATTGAAAGTCAACGTGTAAATTTTAAGGGTGTCCCCAAATTTATCCCCAAATTTATCCCCAAATTAAAGAAACACCATGAAAGAAAATTCTCTCATGGTATTTTTGGTAAGTGACCCCCTTTTCACCTTTCGCGTAAATTTTAAGGGTGTCCCCAAATTTACATACAATTAATCAGCATTTTGATTAGCATAAATTGTATAAGCTCCTGGAATTGTTGTT
>OCVV011308847.1_pt1 | contig 16830 bp, 8 predicted proteins | sample 1539721 | NCBI WGS metagenome assembly OCVV01 (sample SAMN02144230, study PRJEB22623) | gut metagenome | biome: sheep rumen | host: Ovis aries | place: New Zealand | reverse complement strand
CCCGCATCCGCATCCGCAGGCGACGGAGGCGACGTCGTCTTCCGCGGCGCGACCGCCTCCGGGCCGTTCGATGTGGCGATGCGTTTCCACGAGCCGGAAGGCGCGCCGTTTTTCGTGGCCGAGCTGCTTTCGGTGAAGAACGCCGGCGACAGGCCGCTCCCGTTCGATTCGGTCTTCTTCCGGGTGATGCCGGCGGATTTCGAAGGCGCCGAGGCCGCGCGCGGCGACGACGTCTTCGCCCCCCCCGCGGCCGGCCAGCCCACGCCCATTCCGCCCATGCTGTGGCGGCCTTGGCGCTCCGGCGCGTGGATTCTGCCCGATTCCACCGTGCTGGGCCTCCTCTCGCCGCGCAAGACCGGCGTCCAGATCCGCTTCTGGCGCGATTCGAATTTCCACGCCGACGCCGAAATGCGCTACCCGAAGCGCACGCTCGCCCCCGGGGAAACCTGGGCTCCGGACGTCCGGCCCTTCGTCATCGGCACCGCCGTCTCCGGCGGCGAGGAGGGCTGGCGAGCCTTTTGCCGCGACATTCGCGCCGCGACGCCGAATGCGCTATGATCCTTCCGCGCCGCAACCGGCGCCACGAAAACACCTGCCATGCAAACCGATCTCGACCTTCTGAAACGCCTCGTCGAAATTCCCTCGGAGACGCACGACGTCGCCCAATGCAACCGCGCGACCGCGCTGTTGCGCGAATGCCTCGAATCCCGCGGACTGCACTGCGCCGTGGAAAAACTCGGCGACCGCGAGTTCCTCTGCGCCGCCACGACTCCGGGCAAGGTCCACGACTACCTCTTCAACGCCCACCTCGACGTCGTCCCCGCCCCTCCGGCGCTCTACGCGCCCCGCGTCGAAGGCGACAAGCTCTTCGCGCGCGGTTCTTCCGACTGCAAGGGCGCCGCCGTCGTCATCGCGCAGGTGCTCTGCGCGATGCTCGGCAAGGCCGACGTCGGCGCGGTCTTCTCCACCGACGAGGAAACGGGAGGCGCCACCTCCGCGGAGGCCTTCCGCCTCGGATACGACGCGCGCAAGATGATCGGCGTCATCGACAGCGCCCCGTACATGATCACGACCGCCCACAAGGGCATCGTCGACCTGCGCCTCGTCGGACGCGGCAAAAACGCCCACTCCTCCCTCCCGTGGGAAGGCGAAAACGCGATCGACCGCCTCTTCGACGGCTACGCGAAGCTCCGCGCCGCCTGGCCGAAGAACGCCCCCGGCCCCGACGGCGACCAGTGGTTCGACACCTACTCCGCCGTCATCGTCTCCGGCGGCACCGCCCACAACAAGGTGCCGGACGAAGCCTCGCTCCTCGTGAACGTCCGCTACACGGTTCCCGGCGACGAGGACCGCATCGAGGCGTTCGTCCGCGAGACCACCGGACTCGACGTCGTGCGCGAAACGTGCTGCCAGCCGTTCGTCTGCGACGAAAAGGAGCCGATCTTCGGACGGCTCGCCGGCATCATGCGCCGCGCCTGGCCGGACAAGGGCGTCGGCTTCGTCCGCATGAACGGCGCGACGGACGCCCGCCACTTCGGCCGCTCGAAGTCCCCCATCGCCGTGCTCGGCATCGAGGGCGGCAGTTGCCACACCGACGCCGAATGGGTCGGTATCTCGGGCATCGGCCAGATGGCCGACGTCCTGTGCGAATTGTGCCTCGGCTGACCGGAAACGCCTCCCGCGAACCATGAAAATCACCGTCGATCCTTCGGCCGTCCTCGGCCCCGTCAAGCCCGTGAACGGCGTCGGCCAGCCGCCGATCGTCAGCACGGTCTCCTATCCGATGTTCCGCTACCTGCGGGAGGCGGGCATCCCGTTTTCGCGCCTGCACGACGTGGGAGGCATGTTCGGAAAGAGCATCTTCGTCGACATCCCGAACCTCTTCCGCGACTTCGACGCGGACGAAACGGATCCGGCGAACTACGACTTCGCCTTCACGGATCTGCTGATCGGCGAACTCGTCAAAAATGGCGTCGAGCCGTTCTTCCGGCTCGGAACGACCATCGAGAACTACCCGTTCGTGCGGCGCTACCGCATCGATCCGCCGAAGGACTTCGCCAAGTGGGCGCGCATCTGCGAACACGTGATCCGGCACTACACCAAAGGCTGGGCAAACGGCTTCCGCCACGAGATCACGCACTGGGAGATCTGGAACGAGCCGGACAACTGGCCCGACCCCGAACGCAACGAAATGTGGCACGGCGCGTTCGAGGAGTACTGCCGCCTCTACGACGTCGCGTCGAAGCATCTCAAGGCCGCGTTCCCGCACCTGGAGATCGGCGGCTTCGCCAGCTGCGGCGTCGGCGCCGCCGCCGAGCGCGAGGACTGGCACCCCGACGAGCGGCTGCGCCACCAGCTCGCCTGTTTCCATTTCTTCCTCGACTACGTCCGCAAGCACGGCTGCCCGCTCGACTTCTTCTCGTACCACAGCTACGCCGGCGTCGACGACCTGGCGTTCCAGATCGCCTACGTGCGCGAACACCTCGACAAGGCGGGCTTTTCCGGCGTGCCGACGTGCCTAAACGAGTGGCTTCCCGCCCCGGACCACGACAAGCTCGGCACGGCGCTTCAGGCTTCCGAAGTCGCGGCGACGCTCCTGCTCTTCCAGAACGGCCCCGTCGATTCCGCCGCGATCTACGACGCCCGCTGCGGCGTCGGCGCCTACAGCCCGCTCTTCAACCCGCTCACGTACAAGCCGCACAAGGCGTACTGGGCCTTCGTCGCCTTCAACGAACTGCGCAAGCGCGGCACCGCCGTGCAGGTCCGTGTCGCCGCCCAGGGGGGAGGCGCTCCGGAGTCCGCCTCCCCGTTGTACGCCGCCGCCGCGCGCGGCGAAGACGGAAGCCTCGCCGCGATGGTCGCGAACTGCGGCGACGATCCCGTGCCGCTCGCCCTCGACCTCGGAAACCGCGCCGCGAAACGCTGCCGCATCGTCGACGACGGCCGCACCTGGGAAGACGCCGCCCTTCCGGACGCGCTTCCGCCCCGCTCCTTCGTCCTCGTCGAAGCCTAGCGCGGACGCCTGAAGCGCCTCCTGCGCGAAACCGCGCGCCCGGTCGCCGACATCGCCCGGGCGGCGGGCTTCTCGTCGGCCTCCCATCTCGGCACCGCCCTGCGCGCGGACTGCGGCGTCACGCCGAACCAATGGCGAAAATCTGATATTTTTCCGAAGAAAATATGAGATTTTGAAAAACCTTCCCCTGTGGTAAGGTTCCGGTGTCGGGTGGGGATTCCGCGAAGGAAGACCCGCCTTCATCGCGATGGAGAACGTTTCCATGACAACCGCACATTCCGCCCCCCGCGCGGCGTCCGCCGCGTGTCTGCTTTTCGCCGCGCTTTCCGCCGGAATCCGCGCCGAGACCGTCACCGCCGAGCCGGACGCGTTCCTCGACTACATCGAGGCGACCGGGACGCAATACATCGACACCGGCGTCAACGCCGAAACGGGCCTCAAGGCGAGAATCGACTTCGCGCCGGGCGCGGGGACGGGGGACGCCGCCCTCCCGCCGCCCGCCGTCGCCGCGCGCGTGGCGCTCGTCGGCGTCGACGGACTCGGCGCGCGCTGGATCCCGTGGGACGTCATGCCGAACCTCGCCCGCCTCCGCGACGAAGGGCTTTACGTCGTGGCGCGGTGCGGGTATCCCACGCTTTCCGCCCCGAACTGGACGTCGATTTTCACCGGCGTGCCGATCGAGCTGCACGGCACGCGGAACAATTCCGGCGCACCGGTCGTGGAACCGTGGGGCGGCGAAAATCCGGCGTCCGGCGCCTGCGTCTTTTCGGAGATCCGGAAGCAGGAGCCGGACGCGTTCACCGCGAGCGCCTTCGCCTGGAAGGGCGTCGGCTGGTGCCACGGCACGAACGCCGTGGACGCCGCGCGCCATTTCGGCGGCACGGCCGGCGAATACGCGGGACGCGACGCCTCCGCCGTCGACTGGGCGCTCTCGCACCTTCCGCGCAATCCCCGCCTCGCCCTCTACTACCAAGGGCAGGTGGACATGGCCGGGCACCGCTTCGGCTGGGGTTCTCCGGAATACACGAACGCGTGCCGCAACGTCGACGCCAACATCGGGCGCATCGTCGAAGCGTACCGGACCGCCGGGCTCTGGGACGACACGGTCCTCCTCCTCGTCGCCGACCACGGCGGACACGACAAGACGCACGGCGACGCCACGATCGAGTGCTTCGAGATCCCGTTCCTCGTTTCCGGCGGCGCCTCCCGCCGGCTCCGCCTCCGCGAACCCGTCATGGCGATGGACGTCGCTCCGACGATCCTCTCCCTCCTCGGCCTCGACGTTCCCGACTCCATGCGCGGCCGTCCCGCCGCCCTCCCCCGCTGACCCGCCCTTTCCCCTAAGGACGGGCGCCGGGCGGGGAGGAGCGGAGGGCCTGCATGGTCGTCCCGAAACGGGCCTTGAAGAGGCGCATCGCGTGCTTTTCGGAGCGGAAACCGCAGGCGAGGGCGACACGGCCCGCGGGTTCGTCGGTTTCGAGGAGTTTCCGCTTCAAGGCCGCGAGCCGGGCGTCGAGCACGGCGGACATGACGCTTTTCCCGAGCAGCTGGCGGAAGCGCAGGTTGGCGAGCGAGGGCGAAACGCCGAGATGCGCCACCACGTCCGAGGCGCCGATTCCGCGCGTCGCGTTGCGGCGGATGAACTCCACGCCCCTTTCGACGAGCGCGGACGCCGGGGCCACGGCTTTCGTGCTCCGGCGCTCGACCGCCCGGACGGACGAAACCCGCAGCGCGTCGGCGGGGAGGTCCGGCTTTTCCATGCGGCGGCGCAGCGCCTCGGCCGCAATTTCGCCCATGCGGACGTGGTCGGGCGCGAGGCTCGTGAGCGGCGGCGCGGCCGTTTCGCAGAGATATTCGTCGTTGTCGACGCCAAGAACGGCCAGGTCTCCGGGCACGGAGATTCCGGCTTTGTCCGCCGCCGCGAGGATCTCGACGGCAAAGTTGTCCGCGTGCGCCATCACGGCGGCCGGTTTCGGAAGGCTCCGGAGCCACCGGCCGAGCGCGTCGGCCGCGCCGCCGCCGGGGAGCGCGAAGAGCGCCGCTCTGCGCCCGCGCGCTGCAAGCCGCGCCGCGAATCCGTCGAACCGGCGGCTGTGCGGCGACGAGGCGCGCATCGCGAAGCCGAAGGACGCGAACCGCCCCAGCGAGCAGAGGTAGTCGGCGCCTCTGCGCCCGATTGTCTCGTCGTCGGGCTCCACGACGGAGAACGGCGCCGTGCGTCCCGGCGGCGGAAACGCGCTCGCCCCCGTGCCCAGCGCCACGAGCGGGCCGTTCCAGCCTGCAAGTCCGGCCGCCACGCTGCCGTGCCCGATCGACGCCGCGACGACGCCGCTGACTCCTCCGCCGCCGAGCGCCGCCTTGAGCCGCGAGCCGTCCGGGTCCGCCAGGTAGTCGATCACCGTGAAGCGCCACGCCCCGTGCGGCCGCACGGCTTGCGAAAGGCCGTGCAGGATGTCCCGGTGCGAAGCGAACGAAAGCCGCAGCACCACGACGACGTCGCGGGTTTCCGGAACGGATTTTTTCATCGCGACCGATTCTGGACCGGATTCCGGCTTTTGTCAACAATTGTCGTTTTTGCGACATTTTTATTGTCGAAAACATCACCAATTCACCTTGCGGTTTGACGGCTTCCGGTATAGAATCTGCGACGTTGCCGGCGGTGGATTCCGCCGTCGCATCGAAAGTCCAAAACGACTCCAAACAAGGGGGACACCACGATGAACAAGCCAATGAATCGTTTGGTCGGGCGCTTTTGCGCGGTATCGGTCGCTACGCTGGCGGCTTCGGCCGTCGCGGACACCCACAACGTCGCCGCCGGCGAAACCGACCCGCGTTCCAACCTCACGGAGACCTCCGCCACCGTGAAGGGCGGCGACGGCACGCTCGACCTCTCCGGCGCGAACACCCTCAAGCGCCTGCAGGTCGCCGGCGGCACGCTCCACATCTCCGGTGGCACCACGACGGTCTCCGACTCGACCGCCACGGGGACCGACAACCCCGTTTTCCTCCAGACTTCCGCCGCCAAGGAGACGGTCATAGACGGCGGCGCGGCCGTCACGATCTCCGGTGGCCAGTATGCCATCACGCAAAGCGGCTTGTTCGTCGTCTCCAACGCTACGGTCGATGCAACCGGCCTCACCAGCCACTTCATGAACGCCTTCAGCGGAACGCCAGGCGCCGACGGCTGCAAGGTCGTCATCGGCGAAGGCGGCGTCCTGCGCGCCGGATTTCTGCGGCCGACCGGCGCCCCCACGCAGGACAAGCCCCAGTTCCAGGACACCGTCGGCATCGAGCTGAAGGACGGCGGCGAACTCTATCTCAAGCAGTTCTGGACGGACAGCGCCGTCAGCCGCTACGGCCGCATCTGGTTCGATGGCGGAACCGTCTACCCTCAACAAGACAACGGCAAGACCGTTCCTCTTTTCAACTGGCCCACTAGCAACTCGGACTCGACTCCGCGCGTACCGTGGGTCAAGGGGCAGCTTGTGCCGACGGTGATGAAAGGAGGCTTCCACATGAAGGACGACCTTGGCGTCACGGTCAATCCGCCCTTCCGCAGCGGCGTTGCAACTGGCGAAACCGACGGCGGCGTCCACTTCTCCGGGAAGGGGTATACGATCTGGTATCCGCAAAATTCCAATTACAACGGCGGGACGTGGCTTGAATCCAACGACGGGGCCCTCCTCCGCGTCACCGCCACTTACGGCGATTCCGTCTTCGGCGCCGTCCCGGAATCTCCGTCTCCGAACATCTTCGCGACGGGCTCCAACCACACGCTCTACCTGCAGGGCGGCACGCTCGCCCTTCACACCAACCGCACGGTTTCGATTCCGGCCGGCAAGTCATTCAAGACGGCGGCCGCCCCGAACGCCCGGCTCATAATCGGAGGCGAAATCAAAGGCGAGGCCACGGGCGGTCTCGATTACCCGACGAACACCTATTTCGAGGCGCGCGGTTCCAGCTGGACGGGGACGACCGTTCTCGCCCCTGGCAACAGGCGCACAAACGACGTCGGGCGGCTGGTCGTGAGAAGCACGGTCGAAATCTCGAACGGCGTCACTCGCGTCGCCTCGCACAGTTCGGAAGCATCCACTTCCACCGCGGTGCTTTACATCGTCGGCAACAACGCCTCGTACGGCACGGGTTTGGGGCGGCTTGTTGTTTCAGGCGGCGAAATTACGGCTCCGCAGAGCTCCCGTTTCGTCTACAACATCCAATACGGCGAAGCGGACATCTGCGGCGGCACGGTGTCCATGCCGAACGTCGAATGGCTCAACGAGCAGAACACCACGGCGCGGACGATCATCCGCGACGGAGGCATTCTCGACATTGGAACGTTCCGTGTCGCTCAGGGCATCACATCCGGCGAGACGGTTGTCCATTTGGCGGCGAACGGACTGCTTCGCGCCAGCCACCTCTACCTCGACCCCGAGAAAGATCCGCCCAGCGCCGTTTTTCTCTTTGACGGCGGTGCACTTCAGAGCAAGGTGGGCACGGATACCGAAGCGTTTGTGTCGAACCCCGCCAACAAGATCTGGGACAATGTCAAGTTCGCAATCGGACCAGGCGGAGCGATTTTCGACACTTCGAACAGCAAGAATCTCTGGTGGCGGCGCCCGCTCGTCAAGGCGACGGCCGATACGCCCGACGGCGGCCTCACGGCGCGCGGCAAGGCCGGAACGGCCGTGATCCTGATGAAGGCGGCCGACTACAACGGCCCGACGACCATCGACGGTTGCACGCTCCAGCAGCGCGGCGGCGACAACCTCATTCCCGCCGGGACCAAACTCGTGCTGAAGAACGGCGGCATCCTGGGTTGCACCACCTACGATTCGGCGCATACGCCGACGACGACCTCCTTCAGCGGCGTCGAGGGCGACGGCGAACTGCGTTGGTGCGCCGGCGTTGGCCTTTCCGGCACGATCGCGCCGAGCATCGGCGGCACCCTCAAGTTCACGCAGGCTCCGGCGTCCCTTTCGAACATCACGCTCGAAATCGCCGGCGACGCGACGGGCTGCGGCAAGGTGGAGTTCAACTATGCGCAGGACATCTCCGGCATCACGCTCTCGATGGCCGACCCCGCAACGTTAGACAAGCAGGCCGCCAAGAATCTCTACAAAATCGTCGCGAACGGCAATTACACGGGCGAGTTCAAGCTTGCCCCCGGCTGGCCGTCCGACTGGGCCGTGCAACACAAGGCCGACGGCGTCTACCTCTCGCACATCGACGCCTTCATGCTGGTTGTCCGATAGTCCGTTCGCCCATGCGCCGCTTCCGGCATTCCGTGTTTTGCGCTATCCTGTGCAACTCGGTGTCTTCCGCAGCCGTCGTGTTCGACGCGTCGGGCCACGCCGCCCTCGAAGGCGCGCCCATCGCGGCGCGCGGCGGCGAACCGGGCTCGGCGTGGAGGCTCGTCGATTGGCGAAACCGGGAGGTGGAGGGCGCCGCAGGCGTGTTCGACGAGCGCGGCGAGGCGGCGCTCCCGCCGCTTCCGGCCGGCTACTACGCGATGGTGAGCGACGATGCGGCGTCGACGCCCCCGCCGTTCCGCCTCGCCACGCTTGCGGTGGTGGCCGAAGGCGCGCATCCTGATGCGCGGGCTCCGTCCCGCGCATTCGCCGCCGACGCGGCGCTCTCCTCGATCTCGCGGCACGGTGCGTTCCAGTGCCCGTGGAACGGCGGCGACACCGAGCGCACGGTCGCGGACCTGCTCGCGCTCTGCGGCTTCCGCCACGTGCGCGACCGGCTGCACTGGCGGCACGTCCAGCCGTCGCCCGACGCCCCGCCCGACTTCGGCCGCTATCTCGCGAACGCGCGGATGCTGCGCGAGCGCGGCATCGGCGTTTCGGGGATGTTCCACGACTGCCCCGCGTGGGCGCGGCCCCGGCGCCGACTTCCCGGCGACCCTCGCGCCCTCTACGACTTCTGCCGCGCCGCCGCCACCGCCTTCGGCGATTGCGCGGACGACTGGGAGTTCTGGAACGAGCCGGACCTCGCCTTCGCGCCGGAACCGGTCTGGGAATACGCCTCGCTTCTGAAGGTCGCCTCTCTCGCCTTCCGGTCGGTCCGCCCCGACATTCCGGTCTTGAACGGCGGCCTTTCGATTCCGCCCTACAACTCGCTCTACTACGAGGCGCTTCTCGAAAACGACGTCCTCCCGTATCTCGACGCCTTCAACTACCACACCTACGCGCCGATTTCGAAATATCCGCAGACGTTCGCGAAACTCCGCGCCGACCTCGCCGCCGCCGGCGCTCCCGACATCCCGATCTGGGTCACGGAGTTCGGCACCGACATGGAGGGTCTGCCGGAAAGCGACGGCGCCATGGCGGGCCGCAAGGCGCACTCTCCCGAGCAGGAGCTGCTCGTGGCGGAGTTCTACCCCAAGGCCGCCATCGCGCTCCAAAGCGAAGGGGTGGAGCGCTCGTTTTTCTTCGTCTTCGCCGCCTACAACGAGCGCGGCGGCCGCAAGGACTGGGGCGTCATCCGCCGCGACGGCACCGTGAAGCCTGTCTTCTCGGCCATGGCGACGCTCCTGCGCGAAATCGGCGACGCCCGGCTTCTCGGCCCGCTCGCCGCGCCCGATGGGATTCGCGCCCATCTCTACGAACACCCCGACGGTTCGCAGACCGTGGTCTTCTGGAGCGAGTCCCCGCTCGACACCGCCACGGGCGGCGTGGTGGCGGCAACGCCGGATTTCGCGCGGGAGTGGACGCTCGCGCCTCCGCGTGGAATCTCATTCCGCCTCGTGGACATGTGCGGCGGCGTGTCCGAGGTCGCGCCCGCCCCCGACGGTTCGCTCCGCCTTGCGGCCACGCGCTTCCCGGCCTATCTCGCCATCCCCGGCGGCGGACTCTCCCCCGCCGCCTCTTCGTCCTGCGCACCTAGGGCAGCCGCGAAGCGGCGCCACTGCAACACCCCCCTCGTCCCGCGAATCCTCCTCGACCCGCGCGACTTCGAGATTTCGGGCCGCAAAACGCTCGCTGTGATGAAAGGCGACGCCGGTCGCGCCACGGTCGAACTCTGGAACTTCTCCGACACCGCGCAGACCGGCATGCTGGAAACTGCCGGCGCCGCCGTGTCCGGCCTGCCCACCGCCCCATTCGAAGTGCCGCCATTTCCCAACGGCCCGGCGGCGTTCGAGTGTACGCTCGCCCCGAAGACGAACGACCAGCCAAGCGGCACCTTGGTCCTCTCCGGAGCCTTCGAGGGCCGCCCGATTTCCCGACTCGCCGTGCCGCTGCTTTTCGACAATGCGTTCACAGCGACCTGCCGCAAAGTCGAACTGCCGTGGCAGGATCCGGCGCTCTGGAAAACCAATTCCTCCGCCGACGCGCACTCGATCTCCTTCGACGCCGCCGACGGCTCGCTCCGATTCGACGCCTCGTGGAAAAGCGCCGCAGCCGACCGCTGGATGTATCCCGAGCGCGCCTTGGCGCTTCCGGACGAAAGCCTCTCGGAGGCGCTTCGCATCGAGTTCGAGATTCGCAGCGAGCAGGACAAGGTCGAAAACGACTTCAAGTCGCAATATCTCATGCTAGTATTCGGCGACGGCCGTCCCGACCTCTTCATCCCGTTCGATCCGCCCACCGGCGACTGGGAGCGTCGCCGCGTCGATCTGCCGCCAGGCATGGACGCCGCCGCCGTGCAGGCCATCCGCGTCGGCGCCAATCCCCGCGGCACCCGTTGCACCCTTTTTCTCAAGAACCTGACTTTGCTCAAGAGCGCAAAATGAATTTGCAAGAACACACAACCCACCGCCCCGACTTCTGGGACGGCTCCATCTGGATCAGCGCCGCCGACGCCAAGGTGCGCGACGAGGCCGAAGACCTCTGGAAGGGCAAGGCCGAAGCCGAGGACGGCACCGCCGTTTTCACGAAATCCTTCGCGAACCCGAAGCCCGTCTCCGAGGCGTGGTGGACGATGACGGGCCTCGGCGTCTTCCGCGCCTGGGCGAACGGCGCGGAAGTCGGCGCAGAGGACTTCCTCAAGCCCGGCTTCACGCATTACGCCAAAACGAAGCACTCGTTCCGCTACGACGTGACCTCCCTCCTCAAAACCGGCGCCGGCGAAACCAACGAACTCCTCGCCGCCGTCTCCGCCGGCTGGTGGCGCGACAAGATCGTCCGCTTCCACGGCAAACGCTCTGCCTTCCGCGCGGTGCTGCTGCTGCGCCACCCCGACGGCTCCGAAACGCGCGTCTGCACCGACTCGACGTGGCGCGCCTCTGGCACCGCCGGTCCGGTGCTCCACGCCGCGATCTTCGACGGCGAGGACTACGACGCGCGCCGCGCCTTCGGGGGTTCGGGGGCGCAGCCCCCGTCCTTTTCCCCCGCCATCGAAAACACCGAGTTCCGCGGCGAGATCGTGCCGATGGAGGGGCCGTGCGTCGGTCTGCGGCGCGACCTCATGATGGATCCCGTCGAGGCCTACGTCTGGCGCGGCGTCGAGGGCGCGGACGACGCGCGCTTCGGCCGCGTCGTCGTGCGGGAGCGCTTCGACTGCGCCCGGCGCGCGCCGATGACGCTCCGCCCCGGCGAAACGCTCGTCGTTGACTTTGGGCAGAACTGCGCGGCGGTACCGCGGTTCGAGTTTTCCGCCGCGCGCGGCGTCGCGCTGACCGCGCGCCCCGCCGAGATGCTCAACGACGGCGACGGCGAAACGTCCCGCAACTGCGACGGTCCCGGCGGCTCGGCGCACTTTGCCGAATACCGCGGCGCCCGCACCCGGGCGCGATACGTCTTCGCGGGCGACGGCGTCGAGGACTGGAATCCGACGTTCACGTATTATGGAGGGCGCTACCTCTCGATCGAGGTCGAGGGGGGCTCGGCCGAAATCCGGCGCGTCCGGTGGATTCCGGTTTCGTCGATCTCCGCCAAGGCGGAGACCGGGTTTCTCGAAACCGGCGACGCCGCCCTGAACCGCTTCGTGTCGAACGTCCTCTGGGGGCAGCGCTCCAACTACCTTTCCGTCCCGACCGACTGCCCGCAGCGCGCGGAGCGCCTCGGCTGGACGGCGGACACGCAGGTGTTCGCCAAGGCCGCGTCCTACAACGCCGACGTGGACGGATTCCTCCGCAAGTGGATGCGCGACATGCGCGACACGCAGTATCCCGACGGCTCGTTTCCCGGCGTAGCCCCGGCCGGCATGATCGGAGAGGCGGCCCACCAGTTCGGCTGGGCGGACGCCGGGATCATCGTGCCCTACACGATCTGGCGGCACTTCGGCGACCGCCGCGTCGTGGACGAGAACTGGGACGCGATGGCGCGGTATCTGGCGCTCGTCGAGGACATGAAATTCGCCTCTCCCGAGGCGCGCAACCATCAGTGGGCCGACTGGCTCTCGCTCGAAAAGCTCGAAACCGCGAGCGGCCGCGCCTACGTGGGCGGCGTGAAGAACGTGCCGCCCGTGAAGCCCGACGCGCTCGTGCTGTGGCAGTTCCTCGGCTGCTGCTACTGGCTGTGGGACGCGCGGATGATGCGCGAAATGGCCGAAAAGACCGATCGCGCCGCCGACGCCGCGCACTACGTCGCCATGGAGGGCCGCGCCCGCGCGTTCCTGCGCGAAAAATTCGTGGATCCGTCGGACGGCATGCTCATCCCGCTCTTCCGCGACATGCAGACCCCCGCGCTCTTCGCGCTCAAGCTCGGCCTGCTCGATCCCGCCCCCGCCGCCGCGACGCGCGACGAGCTTTTCGGGAGCATCCGCGAACACGGGACCCGGCTCAAGACCGGATTCCTCGGCACGGCGATCCTGCTCGACGTCCTCACGCAGCTCGGCGCCGACGAACTCGCGTATTCGCTCCTGCTTCAGCACGCCTGGCCAAGCTGGCTCTACTCCGTGGACCAGGGTGCCACGACGGTCTGGGAAAGCTGGGACGCCTGGACGCGCGACCGCGGCTTCGCCGACGGCAACCGCTCCTTCAACCACTACGCCTACGGCGCGATCGTCGCGTGGATGTATTCCACCATGGCCGGCATCCGCGAAGACCCGGAGCGCGGCGGCTTCCGCCACTTCGTCCTGGCGCCGCATCCCGATCCGCGCGTCGGCCACTGCACTGCGCGCTACCGCTCGCCATGCGGCGAAATCGGAAGCGCCTGGCGCTACGACGGCGACCGGTGGATCTGGCGCTTCTCCGTCCCGGCCAACGCCGCCGCGACCGTCGTCCTCCCCGGCGAGCCGCCCCGCGAATTCGCCGCCGGCGCGCACGAAATCGTCCGCGCCGTCTGATCGGCGGCCGTCCCGCCTTCCCGCCCGTCCTGCAGGGCGTCGAAGGCGAAGACGTGGGCGGCGCCGCCGCCCCAGGCCGATTCGACGACGAGACGCAGGGCGTCGGCCTCGACGGGCGCCGCGAAGGCGACGCGCCGGTAGCGCAGGAAGTTTTCCGGATCGGCGAAGACCGTGCGCCAGGCGCCGCCGACGCGGGCGTCGATGCGGAAGGAGCGGGCGAGCGGCGCCGGCATTTCGGCGCGCTCGGTCGTGGCTTCGAGCTTGCGCATGCGCTTGCCGGTGAAGGTCATGAGCGAATCGAAGACGAGGCGCGCGCCGGAGAGGCGCCGCGGGGCGTCCCATTCGTACGTCGCATCGGGAAGGCGGCCGCCCTCCCCCGCCCCGCCGCAGTCGAGCCACGCGCCGTTGTCGGCGCCGCCCCAGGCGCGGTCGATGCCGCTGCGGAGCGCTTCGCATCCGGGCGCGCAATGCGCTTCGAGCGTGAGGACCGAAGGCCGGCGCCAGCGGTACGGGAGCATGCAGTCGTCGTCTTCGAGCGCCGCCTGGAGTTCCGCGATGCGTTCGCGGCGGAGCGCCGCCGGATCGAGGCCGTGCCGGAGCGCGAGCGCGGCGGCCGTGCCGACGGCCTGTCCGAGCGCGGCGCACGTGCCCATGACGCGCGTCGCGGAGAGCCCCATGTGCGTGCAGGAGATGTCGCGCCCCGCGAAGAGCAGGTTCGGGACGTTGCGGGAATACAGGCAGCCGAAGGGGATGCCGAAGGGCGACGGGCAGCCGTATTCGACCGAAATGCGCCCTTTCTTGAAAAAGGCGTCGGGGTGGTGGTCGTCGAGCGTCCAGCCGCCGTAGGCGACCACGTCGTCGAAATGCCCGCCCGCGAGGACGTCGCCTTGGGTGAGAATGTGAGGGCCGATGAAGCGCGTCGATTCGCGCTTGCCGGGGAGCGCGCCGATCCAGTCGAGCTCGTAGCCCCGGCCGCGGCCGTCGGGGTGGTTCTTGATGTACTCCCAGACGCCCCACGCGATCTTCTTGAGTTCCTCCTGGATGGCGTTCGCGTCGCCGATCGTGTCGAGGTTGCCGCCGTATTCGATCCACCAGAAGTTGTTCTCCTCCGGGTAGAGGCGCAGGTAGTTGACGCGGTGCGTCCCGGGCGGTGGGGGCGGTTCGTCCGACGGCCGCTCGAAATCGGCGTCGGTGAAGTGGTACGCGCCCGGCGGCGCGCGGAACGGATGGTCTTCGCCGGTGCGCCGGAGCTGGAGCAGGATGGAGTTGCCCATCGTCTTGCGGTCGCCGCCCTGCTGGAGATACGTTTCGTCGAACTCCGCGGGATCTTCGCGGCCGTGGCGGAACTCCGCGCCCGAGAGGCGCAGGATGCCGTCGCCGGAGCAGTCGGCGAAAAGGCGGCCCGTGAAGACAAACCACGTTTCCGCGTTCGAATTCCACGCGCGGACGGAAGCGATGCGGCCGCCTTCGCCCGTCTCGACGCCGCAGACCGAGGTGTTGAGGAACAGGCGGATGTTCGGCTCGGAGCGGACCGTGGAGAGCAGCACGTCGTCCCAAAGCGTGTAGCGCAGCAGCGGATTGTAGTAGAAGTTGCGCAGCTGCAGCTCCTCCAAAATGCCGGCTTCCTTGTTGTCGTCGCCGTGCGCGCCCATGATGCCCATGCGCATCTCGCTGGAGGCGTTGCCGCCGAGGACCGGGCGGTCCTGCACGAGCGCGACCGTGGCCCCGTGCCGAGCCGCGGCGAGCGCCGCGCACACGCCGGCAAGGCCGCCGCCCACGACGACGAAATCCGCATCGACGGCGGTATCGCGGAGGAGGGACGGAGAAGATGTTTCGGAAAGAATCGACATGTTGCGGTTGAAAGGGAGCTCAGCGGCGATCAGGAGATCGCCGCCCCTCTGGCCGGCGCCTTGCAGGGGGGAGGCGGACTCCAGTCCGCCTCCGGTGCGCTCAGCGGCGATCAGGAGATCGCCGACCGATTCTATCTCACGGTCAGCACGAAGGCAAGCACTTTTCGTGCGCGCACTCCGCCGGGGACGACGGCGATTTCCCAGCCGGACGGCAGGTTCGCGACGCTGCGGAAGGCGCCGGTCGCGGCGCCGGAAACGACCTGGAGGCGTTCGACGCCGGAGGGGATCGATTCGGGCAGCACGAGGTCGAGCGAGGAGAGATCGAGCGAGGAGCCGGAGGGGACCGCGATCGAATCGCAGGCGCCGGTCTCGGCATCGACGTCGACGTAGAGCGTGCCGTCGAGCGCGGCGCCGCAGGAGAACGAGCCGACCGCGCCCGCGCCACCGGGGTAGATGCCGTCCGTGACGGCGAGGGAGCCGTTGACGACCGCGCCGGCCGTGCCGGCGAGCCCCTTCACCGTCTGCGCGTTGCCGCCGAGGTCGAGCGTGCCGCCGGTGAGGCGCACGACGCCGGTCGCCGGAAGGACGCCCGGGGCATCGCCGCCGGCGAGCGCCAGCGTCCCTTCCGCGACGTCGGTCGCGCAGCGGTACGTGCTCGTGCCCGAGAGCGTGAGCGCGGCCGCGCCGGTCTTCGTGAAGGCCGGGGCCGTCAGCCAGTCCGCCGCGGCGTACTTCCACGAGCCGTTGACGTGCACGAGAGGATAGACGACCGAAGTGTCGTAATCGACCTGGAACGTGCTGGTCTTGTCAGCCTGCACCTGGATCGCCGACGTTCCGGAAAAGTCCTGGAAGAACGGCGTCTTGACGTTGGAAGGCGTGACGAGCGTGCCTCCGGCGAAGACGAACCAGGCGACAGGAGCGGAGACTTTGTCCGAAGCCGCGGCCTGCTTGACGCACGCCGCGGTCAGAGTGCCGCCGTTCAGCCAGTAGCGTGCCGTTCCCTGCGCGCCCATGTCGTTGATGCCGTAGTTGCCGGCCAGCACGACGGCGCCGCCGTTCTGGTAGATGTTGCGGCGGTAGAAATTGAGGTTCATCATCCGGACCCTGGCGTTTTCGCCGAACGTGACCGCTTCGGAAGCGGCGCTGCCGCTCACGGTCATCGAACCGAACGACTTGGAGCTGATTTTGTCGTCCAGGGTGAATTCTCCGTCGATCGAGAGCGCCGCCTGGCAGGCCGCGCCGACATTGCCGCCGGCGGTGTATTCGAGACCGACGGCGCAGTGCCCGGCGGTGAAGGACCCGCCTGCGACGTCCACCGCGCCGGTCGTCACCACCAGGCCGGAAATGTAGTCGGCCGCGCCGGAAAGCGCGACCGTCGCGTTCGTCGCGAAGAACGTGCCGCCGTAGAGGTTGAGGTTGCCGTCGAGCGTCGCGGCGGCGCCTTCGCCGAATCCGTGGGTGCCGCTGCGGATCTGGAGCGTCTTGAAATGGTTTCTAGAACCGAGGAAAACGGTCCGGCCGTCGCATCCGGCGGACGGGGTATCGAGGTCGTAGCAGTCGATCGTCAGACCGTTGGCGGGATTCGCGGCATCGGCTCCGGTCACGTTGCCCGCGAGTTCGGCTTTGCCGAAGCCGGTGCGGATGATGAGCGTCTTGAAAGGGGTGTCGTCCGAAACCAGCGGGTTCGCCACCGTCAGGGTTCCGGCACCGGCGGCGCCGTTGAAGAGGAAGCGGCGG